>Ga0066849_10000262_pt1 | contig 20598 bp, 15 predicted proteins | sample ETNtaG_9_FD_65492 | JGI IMG/M metagenome (GOLD analysis project Ga0066849, IMG submission 65492) | Marine microbial and viral communities from oxygen minimum zone, Eastern Pacific Ocean - ETNP201406SV69 | ecosystem: Environmental > Aquatic > Marine > Oceanic | place: Pacific Ocean: Eastern... | reverse complement strand
TCCATACCAATCTCTACACCAGTAATAGAGCGGGCGCCATGACCGGTGACAATAATGCTCGAGGAGGTTTCAAGTGGGATTTTGTATTCAACACCAATTAGAATTGGATAAGCACCTATTTGTCTTCCAAAGGTGATCCCTGGTTTCCCGTAACAATCTTGCGAAGTATGTGCTTCAGTAAGGTGTACAGGTAGTCTTGTCCGACCATCATGCGACTCCCAATGCACATTGCATAATTTCCCACCCAAAGGGAATAATTCTTTGAGCAATGGCTTGTCAATATCTTCACGTACACTGTTTTTGAATTTGATAAACGAATCTTGAGGTATCTCTTGAAAGCCTTCACCCTCTACTTGCCGAATATTTATTCTTCTGAGTAAGAGATTATCCTCTCTAATCTCATGGAGCAATTGCAGATTTTTGTTGTAAGTCTCCTTGGTTTCGCCATTTAATCCAGCGATGAAATTCAACCCTGGAAGGAGTTTAGGCAAGCCTCTTTCACCTTTCTCGGTTCCATATTTGTTGATCAATCGTATAGCGGTTTTCAATTGCTGCGAGTCACAATTTAACCAGTTTGCTTCATGTACTGCAACATCTGCTGATTCTAGACCAAAGGATAGAACTGCACCATCAGATAATGTCTCAACCAAAGTTTTGGTAATTTCTTCTGATGGCTCAAGATTTTCAGCAATTATTGATGGGTTGCCATTATCTGTGTGCAGAATGTCCATCCTGTCATCAATTCTCAAACCGTGAAGCAATTTGGCAATTGGTTCAGGATTCGGAATTGGGTATTCCAAATCCTTTACCCCCTCAGCCATGTAGGTATACGTATCAGTCATTCCGCCGAGTCGAACATGCTTGACACCAAGATCATGAGCGATTTTTACTTCTTTGATAATATCCTCAGGACTTCGCCAAATCGGGACTCCTTTCTTTGGTTCAATGCAGAATTTACAACCTCGTTTGTAGCGAACACAGCCTTGGTAGACCTCGACCTCATAGGTTAGTGGCCCCGGTTTCATTTCGTTACCAAGGTCTGGGTGAAATTCAACAGCTTTGCTCTTAGCACCGAGATGCGCCCATTTAGTCCACTCATCAGAAGTTCTTCGGCAATGCTTCCAAACTCCATTTTTCAGATAATTAGAAAGGGTTGCATCGGTATCTTGAATGGCAAGGAATAGATTTCTTCGCAGTGGATTCCAACCTTGTTGCCGCCATCCACGTATAGCCCAGCCACCAAGTACAGTTGGTATTTCCAAAGGCAATTTTTGTACAATTTCCTTCATTTCTCTAATTGAGATTGGAGTGCCTCTAAGGTATTTACCGGGTACAACAGCACCTGCTATACAAGCAAAACCCTGTATGTTTTTCATTAAATCAATAACGCCATCATCACCCTTTTGTCGAACAAAGTCACGCCATTGGTCGATAGTCATGTAATGGTAGTCAAGGTTATTCTCTTCTAGGACTCCACATAAATATCGTATATGGAATCCAACATATGGTGGAACTCCAAAAGCAGCGGGCTCATCTTCATAGCCATCGAGAACAAGCCATTTAGGTGATTGTTGCTCGACCATGAGCAACTCTCAAGGTTCCAGACTTCAATCCTTCTTGTTAGAGGGCCTTCGCTTATGCTTTTTTGGACCCCCTTCTTCTTCACGCATTGCACGTAATTCTCGAGAGGATTTGCCACCTGAGGAATTGTTTTGTTTTCTATCGCCGCTTTTCTTTTGGGAGAGATCGACTCTTATCTTTCGACCCATTACTTCAGTGCCGTTGAGTTTCTTAATCACTTCATCGCCCTTATCCATTTCTTTGATTGTAATGAAAGCGAATCCTTTCGGTCTACCAGAATTATCGGTTATGATATTAACATCTACAACAGTCCCTAAGTCTGCAAATAATCCCTTGATAGTATTTTCATCTGCTTTGAAGGGCAGATTTCCAACATAGAATTTGAGCCCAGCGGGGTCTTTAGGCCTTTCTCTCTTGCCCTTTTTATTATCGCTATCAGCATCTCTCACGCCAATTCTTCGGCCATTGATTCTGTGGCCATCCAATTCTTTAGCGGCTGCTTCTGCAGTGGTTTTATCATCGAAGGTAACGAATCCAAATCCTCGATTTGCTCCAGCATCATCAGATGGAACAAAACAATCCGTCATTGTTCCAAACTTGGAGAAAAGGTCTCTTAATTCATCGGTGCCAATTTCTCTTGGAAGGCCTCCAACAAATAATTTGCAACCGGGCTTAGCTCTCTGTCTTTGTTGTCCTCCACCCGATTGTTGTCCTTCAAATCTAAAATAGTCTCGAGGTCTTCCATCTTCTCTAAAGTCTTCAGCAATGAATGTAGCCCTTCCTGATGGGCCTTTGGAAAATAGTGATTCCGCATCTTGACCCCAGCGCTTTCCAGAATTATTCAGTACACTCGCACCTTGGTCAAGTTCAGCCCATCCAGCTCCGAAGTTGTCGGCTAATGCTCTAAATGCTCTGTAATCACAGGTTGGGCATTTAACATTCCAATCGCCTTGTTGCTCAGCAACTAAGACCTCTCCACAAGGAGGGCAGATGGCGTGAAGAACTCCACAGTCATCTCTATCTCTGAAATCAATTCTAACAACAGGTTCGGCTTCTTTGATGACCGCTCTACAAACATCTCTTCGTCTAACTGCATCAGCGGTTTGATGCATGTATCTGTCTACTAATCCAGTGACGTGAAAGTGACCATATAAGTGGGCTGGGAGGAGGCTACCAGGTTTGCCTTCAACACATAGAATCGTTGCTTCACCATTTTTTTCGTTGAGTTTCTCAACACGACAAATAACAGTGTCACCTACTTCTGGAGTGCAGATCTTTTTCATTGGAGTTACTGTGGCGATTCCTCCATCTATGGCAAAATTACCAACAGCAGTAGATAAGATTCTACCGTCTACTTCAACAGTTCCTTCACCAGCCTCACAATCAGAGGTGGTTGATACTTGCATTCCCGGGGTGACGAGGCTCGCCGTCATTTTATTCATTCCTCAGCAATTGTGGCCTGATGTAGGTCGCACAACCTTCGCTTATGCCGACGGGCGAGTTTATCCCTTTTCAATCCCTCATATGGAATATGTAATTGTTATTCCTCCTCAAGAAGGATTTTGGCATCACCAGGTTTGTGAAATCTCCAACATCTAACTTGAGTATTGGACATTCTCCTACTTTGGTGAGAGTATTTTGCAGGGAGGCGAAAATTGCTTTCAAAGACAATTTCAGAATCATAGCCACAATCCTTTGCCATCTTTACCAAATGCTTTGCTTTAGCAGAGTGTAGAACATAGATTGCAGAAGCATTTAACGAAAAGGCATATTCAAGCATAGGTCGATCTGCCTTAGGGGTTTGAAATCCCCAAGGCGGGTTCATTACCACGATATCTACATCTTCCAATTTAGGAGATTCCTGAATTCCAAGCATACAGGTCATAACTTGAATTTCACATGTAGAATTATTCATTACTTTTTCAGCATTTTCGGAGGCGATTTTTGAGACATCTTCATCACCTTCTATTAGAATGACTTTCGATGCATCTAAGATTGCACAACCAATGCCTAGGATTCCATTACCTGCTCCTATGTCTACAATGGTCTTGGCATGTAATTCGTCTAACTGATCTACTGCAAGCATAAAAAATGCGGCTAAATCGCCTTCAGTTGGATATTGTTCTAGTTCAACAGAATTTTGTGGGTGCTGAATTAATTTGGATAACTCAATGGCCAAATGTTTAGGCCTCAAGTAATCACCAGCCTTGTTGGCGGTAATTCGGATTTTGTTGATTATTCATTCTTGCAGCAGCTTCAGCCTGTTGCCTCATTGCTTCTAGTCTAGCATATGCATCATTTTGTGCATTGGCTTGCTGCAATTGCATTCTCAAGAGTCGTAGTTGTTCTGCCTCGGCTCTAAGTCTTGCTAGAAGTTGTTCGCTTGGTTGTCCTGAGCCGCAAAACCGACAAAATCTAACACCATCATGGTGCTGATTACCGCAGTTGATACAGAAGCCCATGTCTTTCCCTACCTACAGTCATATTTGAGTCAATCGTTTTCATTGCATTGCGGTTAATTGAAGGAAAACAGGCCATGTTTCGAAACCGATTGCCATTGCCCTTTCACTGAGATCTTCCCATCGCGGGTCGTCCATCATGTCACTGGGTTCCACGCCAGCCTCGATTAATTCAGTGACTAGTTCTCGGAATTCTATTTCCACACTTGACATCTTAACTTCTTCTACCTCTTTCTCAACAACAGGAATCTCTACATTTTCTACCTGTTGAGGAGGCAATTCATCATGGGTGATTTCGGCCTCTGAATGCAGTGGAGTGCTAGAGCCACCAGGTAACTCAACATTGACGACTTCTTCACTTTCAGTTGACATCTCTTCCATCATTCTGTCCGAGAAATCATCCATTACAACATCTAATGATGCTTCATCTTGAGTCTTTATCTGTGGAGGAAGCGCTTCAACAGGTGTTTCCTGTTCGACTATCTGAGTTTTCTTAACCAATCTACCAACGCCAAGAACTTCTGCTTGCTGTCTTGCCAATTCAGCGGCCTGTCTTCTTGGTAGCGATACGAAACATTTGCCAGGTATTGATGTTGGAGGAAATGGCAAATAATACCGCTCTAAAGCTGAAATTTCTGGATGTCTAAAGCAAAGAATATTCATTGTTTCAAATCCTCTTTGGGCAGGAAGTCCCATCGAAAATGGAACCGGCATAATGTCTACAGTACTTCTTAGCCATTTTTCTTGTGACATTAATTGTTGCATCCAAGGGCCTAGATCCGAACTAGCTAGGTCCACAAATTGAAATGATGCTGCCCTGGGGTCAAAATTTTGTTCTTCAAGTAATTTCACTTCTCCCCTTGGCCTGTGGAATACAGTCATGACTGGTTGACCATGTTCAATCATGTCACCATGTAGTTCCATAATCTTCCTTTGTTTGCGAGGAAAAATCAACAAAACCAATAGTCTTGCAGCATTATCATCCCAGATTTCACCCCAGCGAGATTCAGCCTCGACATACAATTGACCTATTGTCATGTCAGGTATCAAAGCAGTGATTCCCATGTCGCACCAGTCTAATGGAGTAACAACAGTCCTTTAGGCATACCGTATTCCAGTTAATGCCCATGGTCCATGATACATTCGGCAAGGTATACCAATCCGCCTGCCGCACCTTTTATCGTATTGTGAGAATATGCACTGAATGAGATTCTATTACTTTCAATACTTACATCACCCACAACAACTGCCATCCCAGTCTTTAGATTATCTGCAGGATTTGGTAAGGTTTCAAAAGAAATACCATCGCTCCAAAGATGTAGATTTGAATCTATACTTGTCACAACATGTAGTGGCTTTTCCGGACTGCTTGGAAGGTTGATATACGGTTTTTTTACTGATAACTTGTCAAACGATTGTAGTAGATTATCCCTGTCAATCGGAGACTCAACAATTACTTCAACAAAGACTTGGTGACCATCTTTTCTAGAGATTCTCGAACACTCAATATCAGTCTCAAAATCAGCTGATTCGATAATACCCTTCTCCAAAGTGCCCATTATGTACAATAGTTCGGCTGAAATCTTTTCAGCTTCTCCTTCAATATGCGAGTTTAATTGGCCACACAAGGCATCCGCATCATGTAACAATTCCCAACCTGCGCCAGAGAGTGCTTGTTCACTACGCATCTTAACCGAAACAATTTGACTGATTTCATGAATTACCTGCAGAGGTATTGCAAGAGGTACTAAGGTACAGTTTGTGGCACAGTAGTGCAGACTTGGCTTGATGTGTTGAGAATTTATTTCTGGAATAATCAAAGGCACTCCTGGTTTTCTTCTAAAGGAACTAGCATTGGAAAACACGGTAATGCCAGCATTCACTAAGCGTGGCTCAACGCTTATTGCAACATTAGAAGGCAATCCACTGAATACTACATTGATTTCTAATTCCTGGCATAATTCAGGCAATACAGGGTCATTTGCATCTAATATAGTTAAATTTGGCAGTAGGGGTCGTTCTTCTTCCAGCCGCCAAGGTATTCCATCAAGTTGTTCTCCTGAATTGGAAGGACTCCCGGCAATGGCTACAATCTCAAATAAAGGATGATTCGAAAGACGCTGTTGAAGTCTTTGACCAACAAGTCCACCGGCTCCCAATATCAGGCACCGGTGACGGGACATGATGTTTCGGAGGAGTCATCAAATTTGATTCCTTGCTTAATCCATGTCCATGTTCCCTTTGCCATTAGTAGATTCAATTGGGGAGCCAAAAATTCTTCGAACAAGTAATTTTTTGAATATAGTCCACCCATCAACAACGGATCCAAGTTTAGCCTCGCCAATTCTAGCACGGTAATTCACGGGTATAGAAACAAAATCTAAGCCTTCATTAACACAAGAGGCAAACATCTCTGCTTCTATTTCAAATCTCATAGAGTTTAATTTCATCTGAGAGATTGCACTTCTTGAGAAGGCCCAATAGCCAGTGCACAAGTCATTCGTTGACACCCCGTAGAGTCCAGATGCAATCCAAGTAAGCATGTAATTCCCGAAATAATTCAATCTAGTCATAGCATCAGGGTCAATTCTCCCCTTTAGTCTGTCACCAATAATTACGTCATGCTTGTCTAAATAGTTCACAAAGCGAGGAATTTCTTCGGGATCATACGTTCCATCAGAATCTAACATCACTAAAGCATCTAATTCCGAGGCTAGGAATTTAGTAAATCCAGTACGCATCGCTGCACCCTTTCCATGTCCTGCTTGTGGAAAGGTTTCACACCCGAATTCTTCAGCAACTTCAACAGATAAATCATTGCTGCCTCCATCGATTATCCAAATCTTGACATCCCAGCCCATGCTCTCGAGTTTTGAGATAGGTATACGAGGTAGAATAGTGCGCAAACCCTCTTCTTCATCTAGAGTGGGAAGCATCACTACTAGATTCTTCATTGGACCTCAGAGATTACACTTAGTTTTGATGGCTTCGCAGAATTATGAGTTCAAATATCGATTTCCATCCAATGTAGCCTTATTCCAGTGGTGTCAAATATTCTATCACCTCTGCCAGATAGCCCAGATGGGTTTAACCAAATGCTTGAATCGGTTGAATCCGGCCATTCAATAGTCATCTGTAAATTGGTTAGAGTATTGTCCAAGATGAAGCATTCGGTATGCCAACCTGCATTTGTTGATTCCACAATATGTTCCTGCTCACCAATATTTATGGCAAAACTATCGACTTCTCCTACAGATTCAAAGAATAGACATGTTCTTGATTGAGTAAATACGGTTCTGCTCAAATTAAAGGATAGTTCTGCATCCAATCCCTCTTCGATAAAAGCCCTGTAGTTTTCATTCATTCCATCAATCGATTTAAATCGATTATCTCTCCATGGGTCTAAGCGCATTTCACAATTTTCGACACAAGTAGAATCAATTACAGGTGATAGTATAGATTGCTGAGAATCACCATCTAGATTAAATTCCCAAAGTCTACTGCCATCAAAGTCCCTAATTATACTCCAATATCGTGACTCTGCTAGAGCCCAACCTATGGTTCCTATTGGCGAGGAAATAGCATAATCAATGCCCAAGTTTTGCAATTTTGTTATGTTGTCATGCAATATTCCCGATGTAGCTAATGGCTGTATAGTTGAATCAATTGTTACAAGTCCGAGTGAAGGTATGCTTGTCATTTCAACATTTGAGGGTTGATCATAGATATGACCCCAATGGTTGTTTTCAGTGTAAATAATACTGCCAGAAGGAAGATTTGCTAGGGTTTCTCGCAATTCAAAGTCCCCTTCAGTAATTGGGCGTAATTCGTCATGGCCGGCAACTTGTAAAATCATTATATTAGCGGTAAGTATTCCAACTAGAACAGATGCAGCAAGCACTTTTGATAATTTTTCATTCATCATTGGATCCCAGCCAACAGAGAGTAATCCTCTTTTCTGTTCTAGCGAATTTAGTCCAGTAGAAGGGCTCCACCAAAGAGCGATTAGGGCTGCAAGTGGAATATGGAATGCATGTAATCCCATGGAGTATAATGTGTATGAAAGCAGTGACAGAACTGGAATGTTTTGCAACCCTTCTATTAGGTGTATTGAAGTTAATATCCAAAGTATTGCAAACCAAGTTATTAACAATCTTCCTTCGACGGATTCTCGCAGCCTCCACCCTGCAAAGGCAGCGAGAATTAGTAGGATGCCATTGTAAGTTAGAAGAGGCCTTCCACCTTGCCAACCATATTCGGCAAATACTGCTGCATCTAACATTCTAGGCGCAAGGAAAATGATTGATATTGCTGCTGCCACGGTCAATAAAACTGAGCATGTGAATAATAATTTCTGGATATTTTCGCTATATTCTCTTCTTAGACTAAGTCCAATGACCACGTGAGCTAGCATCATTGTCCCTAGATATATGGCCCCAGTAGGATGAATTAATGCAACACAGGAGACTGCTAAAATGAACCCTCTTGTATGATGAGCGCCTCGGCTTGAAGATGGTCGAAGGAGAACAAGAAGTCCAATGACTAACCCTAGTTGACTGGCCATGGTCGGATATCCTGAATCATAGGTTTTGGCAAATAATCCAAACCCCAAAGCCATAGCAATAAATGCCTGACCTCCAGCACCATGATGGTCTAATGCACCAGCAACTCCAATTAGTAATACAATTAATGTATAGTGGCCTAATTCAAATACAGTTCTCCCTGAATCTAGCCCAATAGTCTCCTGTAACCAAGCTGACAAGGCCGGAAATGCAGGCGGATATGTCCAATAACCCTCATTAGTTCCAGTAAGAACCAATGTGCCATTTTCTGCAATCTGTCCGGAAAGAACTGCAAAACCGATCCAATCAACTCCAAAGGGAAGTTTCTGGAAAAATGGTAGAATAAATACTCCTAGTACAAGTGTTAGGCCAATAATGAAACCAAGTCTAGAGCGGTGATTTTGGAACCATTGTTGAGCAGCAACTTCATCAGTAATATCTTGTTCATCACTGTCCAAAATCATCCCATGCATTACTGCTTCTAATTTCTGCCACTGAGTAAGTCCCTTTTCTACATTGATTCTCCTTTTTAAGTGGGTGATTGCGAGAGTGTTTAGCAGCAGTATCATCGCAGAAGCAAGTGCCCAAGTCCAAAGTCCAGTAAGGAGCACTAGGCCACATAACCCATACAGAAGTAGGAGTCCTAAGGCAGGACTCAACATTGCTTTTCTCCACTGATCAGCAGTCCCATCAAGAACCTTACAAAGAGCATATCCAGGCGTAATGCTTACGGCCAAAAGGACAATGCTGGCTACAAACATACGCTGTCGAAGAAAACATAGGTCTTGATTCTTCGGCCAAGAATCAAAAGAAATTAGGGTTTAGGATTCCCATGGCCGGTGATGGGGACTCATTTTATCCTGTAGTGATTCTCCCAGAGGAATATTGGGTATTTGATTTCACTAGAGGGCCAAATTCTGATTGGAATTGCCCATTTGAATATCAGATTGGTAGATATGATGAACATAGGCCAAATATGTATACAAATGAATTGTTTTCTGGCGATAGAGAACTCCATGTCGGCATTGATATTGGAGCTCCATTGGGCACTGAAATACATGCCTTTTCTGATGGAGTAGTTCATAGTGTGGGGATTAATTCAGAAGATGGCTCTTATGGCCCTACTATAATTACAGAGCATTTGATCAAGTTGCCAATTGCAGTTGGTTCAAATGAGTTATTGCCTGTACGAAAGGTGTGGGCACTTCATGGCCACCTGTCAACAGAGTCATTAGATTCAGTTCATCAAGGAATGTCGATTAACAAAGGAGAGGTATTTGCGAGAATTGGGGGCGAGGATGAAAATGGCGGATGGCCGCCACATTTACATTTCCAACTTTCATATACTGAACCACAGAACAATGATCTTCCTGGAGTTGTTACCCTTTCCGATAGGGATGAAGCACTTGCAATCTATCCAGATCCTCGATTGGTTCTTGGGCATTTGTATTAATGGGGTAATCATATTCAGTGTAATTAGAAACACCTAGTGATTTTTACCCCTCGGTTAATATATATTACTAGTCAAAACCCCCTCTGTCATCAGTGCCCTGCCTCGTGTCTTTATATACTAAAAGATTGATTTTAGTATACTCGTGAAAGCGGGGGGGAAAAAATATATGGAAATAAATTGGAAACAAAATATGAACGAAATCGGGGGAGCATTTTTGCTCTCTTGGGCTGTATTGGGCCAGATGGGTGGAATAGAATTTGCCGTTGCATTAGCAGTGGCTTGGATGGCATTTAAGGGTGCACATATTCTACCTGTTGTTACTTGGAGTCACATGATGACAAGTAACCTATCTGATGCTGAAGGAAACTGGATGGAAAATGGAATGCGTTTAATCTCGCAAGTCATTGGTGCATTACTTGCCGTAATTCTGATAACCGAAGGCGATGGCGATTATGCTGCAACTGATATGTGGATAACTGAGATTGCTGATCAATACTGGGTGGCAATTGGGATGATTGCTGCTGGTGCAGTTTGGTGGCAAATCCACACCCGTTGCGAAAGTGAATGGGCTAGTGGTATCAGCATGATGGCTCTTGCTGGAGCAATGACAATAACTGGCGCTGCTTCAATGGGCGCTCACCTTGGTTCAATGGATTTTGCAGACATCGCAGACACTCTTGTGAACTGGATTGTTAACGGTGCTCTAGTAGGTATTGGTGCATTGATCGGTGTTAAAATCGATGAGATGATTCCAGAGGCTGCTGAAGAAGCAAGTGCAGAGTGAAGTTACACTAGTATTTGATTTTATGAAATAATATATTCTGAGGAATATAACTGCCCCTTCGAAGGTTTCGGCCTTCGAGGGGGCTTTTTTTTATTCGATTGCTTACTCCTGTGAAGCAAGGAATTTCTTCAATGAGATAATCGGGTCTATTGACGATGGATCTTTGCCGTGTACAAGTGCAAGTGCAATGCTAACCCAATCCATGACAATACACAGATGAAGTAATGATTCGAGTAAGGTTTCACCTTCACCATGTATTCTCCATGCCATATCGCTAGGAGTGTGAGCAATCATCCATTCTAATCTCTTTAGAACTCTGGTATGCATTCCATTCCATGTTAGAAACAGGATGACATTTTCTGTAACACTAAAGTCGGAGTCATTACCTACACCACCCCAAGCCACACTCTCATTGTGATTCATCTCAGGGAAAACTCCAATTCTTGCAAATCTAGCCGAATTTTCATTAATTTGATTCTTAAATCTGTTGAGTGCAGGCGTTAATTCAGTAGGTCCAAGAAGTGAAATTGGCTGAGTTTCCATATATGATATCAATTCCATTACATCGGATTCATCATTATTGATGAAATCATAATCATCGACAACTAACTGTAGTCGAGAAAGCATGTCCTCATCTAAACCATCACCTTTAGGAAGAATCCCTAATCCTCTGAAAAGACCCAATTGTCTACTGAATATGTGGCCAAAGGCTGAACGTGGCGGTTGCCCTCCAATTGAAGGAATGAAGTAGCAATTGTAATGTAATTCTGCAAGCCCAGATAAGATTCCACCCGTTGATATCACTATCACTGTTGCACCAGATTTCAGAGCGATTTCTGTGGCTTCTATCGCTTCTTCAGTATTTCCACTATGGGATGTTGAGATTATCAACCATTTTTCATCCCACCAAGAAGGAATCACATAGTCTCTTTGAACAACTACAGGAATTTTCCCGTTTAGGTTACACAGTGAGGCAAGAAAATCTCCACCAGCTGCAGAACCTCCCATACCTAATGCTAATACTCCATTCCAATCGCCATTACCCAATTCTTCAATCCAAGGATATCTTTCTTGGTTTACATCTCTAAGGCCTTTTCTAAGATCTTCTACAAAAGCTCTAGTGAAACCAATCATATCTTCACTATCGAGAGATGAGGCTAAAGTCTTGATGTCATTGTCCGCCATCAAACAATGCTGCAAGTTCTAGTTTTTACTCTATACCATCGGTTTCATCAATCGCCATACTATGTAGTGAAACCCATTCACCTTCAATACGCGCGATTCGAATATTTCTTTTACCATCATGATTCCATGGCAACCTTACCGATGTCATGACCCATGTTTTTGGGTCAAGAAATTCCCCAACAGAGGAGTCTTGATTAATCAGTTCAACAACTACATGATCTTCCATTCTAGCAAGAACTTGAGCAGATTCAAGATCACGCCATGTTGCCCCAGTTCTTTCTTGCCGGTCCATTCTTTCTACTATAGCGCCATCCTTTGTCCATGATGATGGGCGCCATAGGTTTTCTCTCCAACGCATAATATCACCTAGGTCATATCCAGGTTTACGATATAGAAGTGTTAGACGTGTAACATCGACCCCATCTTTTCGACCAACAGTGGAATTGGTTTCAACAACTTGACCTCCATATTCTTTGGTTAGATGGCGACCCCATGTTCTAGCCAACCCTTTACTACCGAGAACAACATCGTATCCGCCGGTAACAGGTCCTTCACTAGTGATGAAAAACATTGGATCATCTGATAATGATTCTCTTACGGTATCTAGAGTCGCACGTAGATTTTTGTATTCAGTCTCACTTAATTTCCTTCCACTAGACCTTAATTGAACTGTTGCTTCATAGTAATTTCCTGCTCTCCGAGTACATGTTAAGCAGACACCATTAGCCATTCTTGCACGCATAGTGTATTCTTCTTTAAACAATAGAGCATCAATAACACCCTCTAATTGCAGATATATCATGGTGTGTCTATCTGAAATGGTTCTTGTCTCAACTGCTATTGAAATATCTTCAGCATCAACATGAAATTTCAGATTCCTCTGAATTAGTTCATCCCAGACCTCATCATCGGTTAGTGTGACCCATTTGCCTTGTATCTCAACAATGCCACAGCGAGCACATTTTACCCACGGTATATTCTCAGGAACTTCTGCAAGTTTGATCCTCTTTCTCAAACAGGTTTCGCACATTCGTTCTCCAAACAATGGCGGTGGTGAACCACAGACTAAACAGAAATCATCACCTAGCCCAGACATGCCATCACCAATTCACCGAATACGCATCTCTGTTTCAACTTGTAGCACGATTATTCTTCATTATCATTGTTTCCAATTGCTATCGAGTCTGATTCGAGATGTTTTAGATTTAGACTGTCTTCCATTGCAGTAATTCTCTGTTCAAGTCTTCTACTTCTCGCGACAACAGTCCACGTCCAAATCGCTATACCAATAATCATTCCAATGTATGCTATTGAGAGATATGTTATGCCTTTCATTCAATCACCATCTAGTTTTCTTTGGAGCCTATCAATCCTCTGCTCAAACCTCGTTATCTGCATTGAAGTCATAATATGGCCAATTATTAATATTGTGAATGATATTGCTCCAATGATTAATACTAAAGCCATATCTCCTGAGATTGAGCTATCATCATCACCAGCAATGACAGGCCCTGGGTGACGGATGACCCATATTCTTGTAGCAATGTAAGTTATTGGTACTAATACAAAGCCATACAACCCAAATGTCGAAAAGGTATCCCGACTTTCTACACCATCTGGTTGGCTCTGTCTGCCAAGTACAAGGAATAAAGCAAGTAAGGTTAGTAATCCAAATGTATTGAGTCGATAATCTTCCCAATCCCATGGAGTGCCCCATTCAGCAGCACCCCAAACACATCCAGACCAAACAGCCATTAAGCCACATGCTAGACCCGCTTCCGAACCTGCAATATGTAATTTCCATCCAAGCGGGCTTCTTTTGAAGAACCATAAGGCTGAACCAACAAAGAGTACTGCAAAGGCTATGAAAGCAGCCCATGCAGAAGGAACGTGCCAATAGAATATCCTCTGGGCTTCAGGTGCTTCAAAGGCATTGATATTTACACTGGGTGCCCAATTAAATGCAAGATATAGAGTGAGTATCAGTCCTGAAAACCCGATTGCTAAAAGCAATTCACCGACTTTAACTCGCATAAACGGACGTCTTGGGTCACCTTATTGAACTTGAAGGTTATAATTTTGAGCAATAATCAACAACTAATCCCCAAGGTAATATGAGAATTGGAGTCAAAAGGCGAATAAATACAGCATTATTTCTTGCTAACCTTATTGTACTCATCTGTAAGAATCTGACACAAAAAGTAGTCGTTAAGGCAACCAACCCTCCAACCAAAACAATTCTGTAGTCGAGTTCTTGAATGAATATTTGCATGGAGACAGTAGTTAGAATAATCCCACTGAAGAACGATTCCAGTGATGAGTTTGGAATTGAATTATTTTGTGCTCTCCACCAATCAATTGCTCTCTGCTCATTAAGGATTTTGAATACCGCATCTCCAACCAGCCCCAGCGTGAAGGCAGGTGCAAGAGTAAAACCCATTATGAGAACCTCTTCATCTGAAATTTCTAGCGGGTCAATAATTGACAATAGTCCGCCCATGACCAAGAGTGCAGCTAACCAGTTGCGCTGAATTGAGACTAGGGTTGAAAAGTTATATCGCCATCCTGCTTTGATTCTAATGAGACTTTGAGGGTTTTCGTTAGATTTGAGTTCCCATTTTTCAGAGTTATTCGGTTCACTTTTATTACTGGTTTTCAAATCATTGAGGGATGTAGCACATTCAAACATTCTAGCATCATGCGTGGCAATTACTAGTGCATGTCCTAGATTTCTCAATTGGTGAATATGACCAACCAATGTTTGTATTGAATCATCATCAAGTCCTGAATCGGGCTCATCCAATAGGATGAGTCTAGGTTCATCTGTTAACATTGCAGGTAGAAGCCCAGAAATTACAGCAACTTTTCTTTGCTGGCCACCGGATAAGTGAGATATTCGATCGTTTCTACGATTGGAAATATTGTAACTTTCTAAGATAGATTTAGTATCACAACTTCTACCAGATATACTACATACAGTGTTTACATGTTGCTGTATAGTCTGACTGGGAACAATGCCATTTGATTGTAAGGTGAGTCCGAAGGGATATTGTGGATTATTTCTACGCCCTTCAGAATCTGTTACCACCTTTCCATGATGTTTGACGTTGCCAGATTCCATGGGTAGTAATCTTGCTGCGGTTTCTATCACTGTTGATTTGCCACAACCATTTTCGCCATGGAATATTACACATTCACCAGACTTGACTCTGAGGTTGAAATCATTTAGCACAACCCCCATTCCTCTTCGAACGGTTACGTTCTCAAGTTCGAGTATGGTGTCTGCCATGTATTGGCCAAATGATAAACAGAAATGAATGCTACCATCGGTGACATAATCTTACAGTAGTTCAAAAGCGTCTACCCTAAAGGACTCACATGGCGGCCCAGTTCACCCAGTTCAATGCGGTTGAGGGCCTATTGTTTTCAATTTGGCTTGCCGTTATCATTTGGCCAATATATTATTCAATTCGCCACAAGACTTCTTTTGCATTATCAATAACAGTCGGGCTTCTACTCGGGTATTTAGTTCAAGTGATATGGTCGTTTTTCTTTAATCTTGATTTAGTGAATGTCTGGTTATGGGAAGATTTGTGGATGCGTCCGAATGAAGCGAAATCACCAGAGGGATGGATTACCTTTGTCTCTTCTGGATTTCTTCACAGTCAATATGATGCAACCCACGTTTTGGGTAACATTATGGTCATCGCCTTAGTGGGAATTCCTCTTGAACAGAGGCTGGGGCGAAACAGGTTTATTGCCGTTTATTTCATTGGTCTAATTGGCGGTTCATTCGCCTGGTTTTTGTTTAATATTGACTCTTCCAGGCCCGCTCTAGGAGCATCTGGTGCCGCATTTGGTTTGTTTGGTGCTTATTTGGCAGGATGGCCAAAAGATGAGATTCCATTTCCTTTTATTTTGATTCGGAAGTGGCCAGTATTCTATTTGGCATTGATTTATTTCGGCCTTGAAGTAGTTAGGGCCTATTCTACTATGGGTCTAGATAGGCCCAGTGATGTTGGCCATATGGCGCATCTTGGAGGTTTCATAATTACCTATGTCACTCTACCATTAATCGCTAAAGGCGGCCCTACTTCATTAGGCATTGAAGATGGAGGGCCCTCCTCATCAAGTGAAGTAATCAATAGATTGAGAAGCATTAAGAAACAGATGAAGGATCTTTCAACCACGGAGGATCCTTGGACTGCTCAAGGGTATCAAGTTCCTAAAAATCTTAGAGATCCGATTAGGAGTTTGATGAGTTCAAGTGATGAACCAGAAACTCGATTGGCCTGGATGGAACACATCGCAGATATGTCAAAATGCCCTGAGTGTGATGTGGAACTTGGAGTTATTGAGAGGTCTAATGGACCACATTTGCAATGTTCAACAGAACCTGAACATTTCAACTGGCCTTGAAATTTCCCCAAACCCCCTTAAGGGGGTTGGGGAAGGGTCGAGTGATGGATACTATCAAAGCATGGTTAAGTTTCAGGTATTATGGGGAAGGGTTTGTCAACAATGAAATCAGCCATTAAATTACGTCAATCAGCAATACTGATTGCGTTGCTTTTTTTGATTGCAGATTGCTCAATAGTTGCATCATCAGCAATCGAGGCACAACCCCAAGAAGTTGTCGCTGAAGAAGAAAAAACCTTGTTTGGCGAGCCAATTTTGATCGAAGGCCTGCCACCATTGATGTGTGGTGAGGCTTTGTGTGATCGCCCATTAAGGGTTGACATGAGAACAGACCAACTTGCATCTGAGAAAGATGAATGGTGGCTTGGTTACGGCCCGGATTTAGATTGGAATGGCATGGATGACCGATTGCAGAGAATCCTTGCGGGGTATGACTCAATTTCACCAACAGCAATTATCGGTGAAGATGGACGAAAAACTGTGGCTATAGTAGTTGATTATGCATGGCACCCCAGAGACATTGAAATCAAAGAATTAACCGACACACTCTATCAATATTCATGGGTTGGAGTTGACGGTGGAGCGTGGCTTGACACACCTGAAAGCATCGATGCAATTGTGGTTGACAAAGTACCAGTGAATGCTTTGATGGATATTTACAATCTTGAAGGAGTAGTTGTCATAGAGATGCAGAATGTGATGGTTTCAACAAATGATGTAGCAACAAAAGCAACTCGTTCAATGCCTTCCGATATTTATTCAGATACAGCTTATGAGAGAGGATATACTGGCGAAGGAATTGTAATTGCAGTACTTGATACTGGAGTCGACAATGAGCATCGTTCATTGAATGATTTTGATGATGTTGACGACGATCCAGATACTGATCCAACATCATATGATGACCATAAATGGGTTGCAGGATATGATGCAACATCTGCGGCAGCAAACCCAGATGGCACACAAGATCCAGATGACGGACAAGGCCATGGCACTCATGTAGCAGGTTCAGCACTTGGTACGGGAGATTCATCTAGAGTCCATGTAGGTACAGCGCCAGGCGCTTATCTAGTTGACATCAAGGTACTTACCGATACAGGTGGCACAAATTCACAGTATTCCATTAGTGGAATTCAATGGATGATAAACAATGCTGATACCGACTGGGGACATAATTCCTCAAGTAGGGGAATACAGGTTGGTTCGATGTCTTTTGGTTCCGTATCCTCACCATTGAATCCTGATGATGAAGGAGATAATGGTTCTGGGGGAGAGGCTAGATTAATCGATAACGCAACAGAAACTGCAGATATTGTTTGTGTTATTGCAATGGGTAATGATGGTTCGAAGAGAGTACCTTCTCCAGCAAGTGCAGATCTAGGTTTTGCAGTAGCATCAGCATCTGATTTTGGAACAGTAAACAGAACGAACGATGGAATTTCAAGTTTCTCTAACTATGGGCCAAGATTAGATGATGGGGATGATAATGAATGGGATGAATTGAAACCAGACATTACTTCTTATGGATCCAATATTATTTCGGCTACTGCAGCAACAGGTACTTCTCTACCCGGCGCACCACGGCCAGAAGCAGATTCAGGTTATGATGAGAAAGATGGAACAAGTATGGCGACTCCAATCGCTTCAGGAATTGTCGCACTTGTTAGAGAAGCTGCCCCTTCCTTGGATGCCTTCGAGATCATGGATGTGATTAGAAATTCTTCAGAAATAAGAGATAAGGCAGCTAATACTGTATCTGACAGATGGCATGAAAAATGGGGCTTTGGATTGATAGATGCCTCTTGCGCAATAGACTTTGCATTAGACCAGCCTTGTACGCCTTTAGATGGTAATGGCACGATTACACCACCTCCTTCTGGAAACGGAACCGGTGATTATGTATCTATTTCCCAGCCCTCTAATAACACATGGTGGCTGGAAGGAAATCGAGTTACCATTTCTGGGACTACAGATATTCCACCATCTGAACAATTTGATCAGATTCAGGTGAGGATAGTCCAGATTCTTGAATCGGGGACTGAAAGAGAACTCAAACCATGGACAATTGCTGGTGGAGATGTCAATAATTGGAATCTGGATGTTAATATCAAAGAGGATTGGGTTCAGAGTGATGAAGATTATGTTCTTGTTAGCGCGAGAGCCTTTGATACTCAGACTCAAGCTGAATCAAATCTCGATTTTAGAGTAATTAATTTAGCACGTATGAAGATAACTTTGGCGAGTCCAGCCGTAGGAGAGTCTATCCAAGGCATGGTTGATTTCTCAGGTTCTGTCGATGGTATTCAGCATGATTATATTGAATATAAAGTAGATAATGGCGATTGGGAATTTGCAACAGATTTACCAGAGTTAGAGGTTGGAAGTCAAGATTGGTCATTTAGTTGGGATTCAACAGTTACTCCAGATGGCTCAACTAGGCTTAGTTTTAGGATGGTAAATGAATCCGGTGTTAAGACTGATGACGTTAGAAGGACTTTTGAAATAGATAACATGCCAGCAGCACCAGACTTTGCCTTTTCAGGAGTAGTACAGATACAAGATGAGGTAGGACTTCCAGTGCTCACCGCCGTAGCAGGTTCCATTCTCACAGTTAAATTCACTATAGAGAATGTTGGGGATCTTGATGCTTCAGACGTCTATGTTACTTTGACAGCACCAGGAGATGATTCTGAAATTTATTCTTCAGATATGACAATTTCAAACCTTGATGATGGTGAAGCAGTGGAAATTACTCTTTATTGGTGGGCAACAGAGGTTGGAATACATGATGTAATAATTTCAATAGATCCATCACAAGTATATAATGACCCCCATCCAGAAGATAATTCGTATGAATTTTCCTTTGAGGTCCAAGAACGACCTGTTGAGCCCACACTTAGATTCATGCAAGGCGCCTATCAAACAATTCCTCTTATTCCTACGCCAAATGAACCATATTCTGTGAGAATTAGAGTTGACAATCTTGGCCAGACAGATGCAACACAACTGACGCTAAAACTCTATACAATTCCGATGGATGAGACAGATTGGTTCTTGCTTGGTCAAGAGGACATTATGATAATATCAGGGTCAAATTCAAGTTCAGGATTTGAAGAAGTTTCTTTCACTGTACCAAAAAACCTCTCAGCAAGTGGGGGTGCTGATTTCCGTGCAACTCTTTCAGGTGATGGGGTTGAGTCAGAATATTCGGAATTAAGATTCACCGTTGTGGTTGACAATGTAGGGGTTGATTCTCAAGTACGACTGAACCTATTATCTGGTGAATCTGTCATTGATTTCATTGGCATTGAAGAGGGTGGTTTGTTGTTTACAACTGTAGATGGTGAATTACACGTTAGAACTGTCACTGAATCATCGTCAGGCGCATGGGCAACCCTTGCTGATGTAGAACTTGCAGAGTCATGGGCTGGTGAATTAACCGCTGTCCTTAGAGACGATGGCTTAGTACATGCTGCATGGACAGAGAATGTACTTAGTGAGCAAGGATATTTCCTTTCCCATGTTGCAATGACTTCGATAACCACATCTGGAGAAACGACAGAGAAGCAGACACATTTGCCAGCAGTCAAACTCTCAGAAGGCATGTATTGGGGATTGGATATGGCTAAGAAAGGTGATAGAGTTGTCTTAGCAGGATATCATAGAGATATCGCCACTGGAGGTTCTTACAATGATGTGACTTCGATTTTTGTTCTAATGTCGGATACACCACATATTGAGAATTCGTGGAGTTCAAGTAATATTCTTAACAATATAGACATCAAACCATCTGATGGAGATTCATTAGCAATAGGTTTGGGTACTGAAAACATGCATATTTTGTATCAAGAAATGCGAGACGATGTCACAGGGATTGAACGTGTAGGACTCATGTATGCACATGGTAAGGAATGGAATCCATCATGGTCGTTCCAATATTCAGTTGGCGATTATGCTTCCAATGCACAATTAGAAGTCTATGAGCAAGATGGAGAAGATATTCTTGCAGCCACTTGGGTGGAAGGTTTCGGTGGAGGGTCAAAATTAGCCTATGTTATTACTGATAACTCTTGGTCGGCAGATGAACTAGAATATATCAACGCTTATGGTGTCTCAAACATGGTCATGAGTTCTAATGAAGATAAAATCTCAATA
>Ga0066849_10000259_pt1 | contig 20698 bp, 17 predicted proteins | sample ETNtaG_9_FD_65492 | JGI IMG/M metagenome (GOLD analysis project Ga0066849, IMG submission 65492) | Marine microbial and viral communities from oxygen minimum zone, Eastern Pacific Ocean - ETNP201406SV69 | ecosystem: Environmental > Aquatic > Marine > Oceanic | place: Pacific Ocean: Eastern... | reverse complement strand
CATGATCTTTCATTTGTGTGCACGGATGCCACACTACTTTAAGATCTCTCTTTACAATTATATGATTGTTTTTTGACATTTTGTTTAAAAGAAGATTATGTGGATCTTATTTTAATATCTATATGTATCTTTTTTATACGGACCTTTTTCATCAACACTAATATAGTCCGCTTGTTCTTTAGTTAATTTAGTTAACTTTGCACCTAATTTATCTAAGTGAAGCCTTGCAACTTTTTCATCTAAATCTTTAGGCAGAACATATACCTTATTTTCATATTTTTTATAATTTTTCCATATTTCTATTTGTGCCATAACTTGATTTGTAAAAGAACAAGACATCACAAAACTAGGATGTCCAGTAGCACAACCTAAGTTTATTAATCTACCTTCGGCTAATAAAATAATTCTTTTACCATTTGGAAATATTATATGATCTACCTGGGGTTTAATATTTTCCCATTTATATTTTTTTAATCCCTCAACATCTATTTCATTATCAAAATGTCCAATATTGCAGACTATTGCGCCATTTTTCATTTTAGTCATTTGCTCATGATTAATTACATTAAAATTTCCTGTGGCAGTTACAAATATATCAATTTCTTCAATATAATCATTGATATCAACAACTTTATAACCCTCCATAGACGCTTGTAATGCACATATTGGATCGATTTCGGTAATTAAAACATTTGCACCTAATCCTCTCAATGAACCAGCAGATCCTTTTCCAACATCACCATAACCACAGACAACAGCAAGCTTACCAGCAATCATGGTATCTGTTGCTCTTTTTATTCCATCAACCAATGATTCTCTACACCCATATAGGTTGTCAAATTTAGATTTAGTAACAGAATCATTTACATTCATTGCTGGCATCTTAAGTTCACCAGACTTTTCCATTTCATAAAGTCTATGGACTCCTGTTGTAGTCTCTTCCGATACACCTAAAATTTCATCTAAAAGTTCTTTATAATCTTCATGAATAATTCCAGTTAGATCCCCCCCATCATCTAATAACATATTAGGTTTCCACCCATTAGGACCTTTGACAGTTTGATCTATGCACCATCTGTATTCTTCTTCTGTTTCTCCTTTCCATGCAAAAACAGGAATATTTTGACTAGCTATTGCAGCAGCAGCATGATCTTGAGTAGAAAATATATTACACGAAGACCATCTTACATCTGCACCTAAATCAATTAGGGTTTCTATCAAAACAGCAGTTTGAATTGTCATGTGAAGACAGCCAATAATTCTAGCACCTTTTAAAGGATACTTTCCCTTATACTCTTCTCTTAAAGACATAAGACCAGGCATTTCTGTTTCTGCAATTTTAATTTCTTTCTTACCAAATTCTGCAAGTGAAATATCAGCTACTTTATAATCATTCTCTATTTTTTTTATTTTATCTGACTTCATAACTTATCCTTTTTTGATATAGTGCTTATGATAACATTTCACTTAGTATATCAATCTTATCTGTTTTCTCCCATGTAAAATTTGAATCATTACGTCCAAAATGTCCAAACGCAGATGTAGGAACATATTTTCTATTTAATAAATCTAGCGTTTCAGTTATACCATTAGGAGTTAAATCAAAAACCTCAGTAATTATATTTGATATCTTTTCATCGCTTATTGTTCCAGTACCAAAAGTATTTATAGAAACAGATGTTGGTTGTTCAACACCAATAGCATATGATAATTGAATCTCACACTTCTCTGCTATTTTTGAAGAAACGATATTTTTAGCAACGTATCTTGCCATATAGGCTGCAGATCTATCAACTTTAGAAGGATCTTTTCCTGAAAAGGCTCCCCCTCCATGTCTCGCCATTCCCCCATAAGTATCTACAATAATTTTTCTACCAGTTAAGCCACAATCACCTAACGGTCCGCCAACAACAAAATTTCCTGTTGGGTTAACGTGTATTTTAGTTTTTTTATTTATATATTCTAAAGGTATAACTTTATTGATAATTTCTTCAATAACAAATTCTTTAATTTGATTGGCATTCACTGATTCATCATGTTGTGTAGAAAGCACAATAGCATCTATTTCAATAGGTTTATTATTTTCATAAACAAAAGTTATTTGACTTTTTGCATCAGGCCTTAACCAATTTACTTGTTTTGATTTAAGTAATTCTGTTTGTTTCTCAACTAATCTATGAGAGTAGTAAATAGGAGCGGGCATTAATGTATCAGTTTCATTAGTAGCATACCCAAACATCAACCCTTGATCACCAGCCCCTTGTTTTTTTTTATTAGATCGCTCAACACCCATTTTAATATCTGGAGATTGTTTATTAATTAGTCTAATAATGTCACATGATTTGCCATTAAAACCTAATTCGTCTGAATTATAACCGGTGTTGCAAATAGCATTTCTAAGTTCATTATCAAAATCAAGAGATTCTGAAGAAGTTATTTCTCCAGCAACTACAATAGAACCAGACGAATTTACCTTGCCTTTTGCCAATACCTCGCAAGCCACTTTTGATTCTTTATCAGCTCCTAAAACATAATCTAAAACTGTATCTGATAATTGATCACATAGTTTATCAGGATGTCCAGGCGATACACTTTCAGAGGTAAATTGGAAATTATTTTTCATATGCTTTGAACCCTGATTGAATATATCATAAATATATTTTTTTTCTAATAAAAATTATCATACCTTCTTGGATTTATTCCCAGCTTTCAGGATATTTTTCTCTTCTTCGCTTAAATGTTCTTTTTTTCCCCATTTTTCTAAAATTTTATTAAATTTTAAATCCTCTTTTGCAAGGCTTTGTTCATCTAGTATGCGTTTTATAGTTTTTCTAGCCTCATTAATATTCTTTTCAATAGGTTTTATAGAAGTACATTTTATAAATAAATCTGCCTTAACATTATCCATATTAATGAAAGTATTAAGTATGTATTTATTGTTAGTTTTTAAAGTTGGAATTAAAGATATCATATTTCCGATATTTTTATCTTGAATAATATTGTCAATATTTTTTTCAAATTCTTCATATAAAGAAGGGTACTCTAGTAGAATGGACAATATTGTAGTGTCTAATTTAATTGTGTAATTATTTTTAGATTCCTTCTTATGTGTTTCTTCTTTTGTATTATTTGAAAATAATTCATCTATTGATAAATTTGTTAAAGAACAAAGTTTTTCTTGTAATAATTTTTTATAAATACCATCAGGTATTTGTTGTATTAATGGGGTTATAATTCTTGTTAGTTTTGTTTTATCTTCTATTTTATTTAAATCTAAGTTTTGCATCACATTATTAAATATAAAATCAGATAATGGTATTTTATTATCAATTATATTTTTAAATTTATGAGGATTTTCATTACATAGTTCGTCTGGGTCTTTATTGTCTTCTATAAAACAGAAACCTATATTAGTTTCATCGGTCATTTCTGGTAAACAATTTAAAAGAGCTTTCCATGCAGCATTTCTTCCAGCTTGGTCCCCATCAAAACAAAAAACTATATTTTTTGAGTAGCGCTTAAGTTTTTTTAAATGAAGTTTAGTTAGAGCGGTACCTAGCGAAGCAACAGTATTTTCAAAACCATGTTTATGAAGTGAAACAACATCTGTATAACCTTCTACAACAATAACCATATCTTTTTTACTTATAGCTTGTTTTGATTCAAATACTCCATACATTTCAGCACTTTTGTAAAACAACTTTGATTCTGGGGAATTAATATATTTTGCTTTCTCACTTTTATCTATTGCTCTACCCCCATAAGCAATAACCTTGCCTGATGAATTTTTTATAGGAAACATAATTCTATTTCTAAACCTGTCATATATTTTATTTTTATTATTTACTAGTAAACCAAGATCAATAGCATCTTTCATTTTTCCTTCTTTTTCTATTATAATTTTAAGACTATCCCAAGACTCTTTTGCATAACCTATTTCAAATTTTTCAATCACTACATTTTCAATTCCTCTGCTACTCAAGTATTCTTTAGCAGTTTTTGATTTTGATAAGGAATCTAAAAAATATTTATGAGCAATTTGGTTTGTATTTATTAAACTGGAAGTATCATCTTCAAATTTTGTATTATTTTTAGGCACTTCAATATTTGCTATACCAGCCAATTTTTCTATTGCATCAATAAATGATAAACCCTCATGCTCTCTCAAAAACTTTATAACATCACCAGACGCCCCACATCCAAAACAATGATAAAATTGTTTTGTTTCTGAAACATTAAATGAGGGTGTATTTTCTGAGTGAAAGGGACAAAGACCCTTATGACTTGTTCCTAGTTTTTTTAGATTTACTGATTTTCCGATAATATCAACTATATTAATTCTGGATAATAAATCATCAATAAAAGACCTATCTAAAGTAGCCATTTTATGCAGCAGAAGTGACTAATGCTAATAAATCATCAAAGTTTGATGCTTTCGATTTTACAATTAAAAATTTGCGAACCTCTTTATCAAAATTTTTTATAATTCTATTAGCTTTTCTACTTCCAGTTTGTTTAAAATGTTGTTTTATTAAATTTAATAAATAATCCTGATGTTTCATTAAACCCTTTTTAATTATTTTATCAATTTCTACAGATTGACTATTTATTTTATTCTTAAATGAATTATCTTCATCATAGATAAATGACAAACCACCAGTCATACCTGCGCCAAAATTATTACCAGTATTACCTAAAATTACTATAACTCCACCAGTCATATATTCACATGTATGATCGCCACTCCCTTCAACTACTGCGATAGAGCCAGAATTTCTCACAGCAAATCTTTCTCCAACCACACCTTCTGCAAATAATTTTCCACCTGTTGCCCCATATAAGCACGTGTTACCCATAATAACCATATTATGAGCTTTTTCCTTAAATAATTTTGATACTTTTAAAATTATTTCTCCACCAGCCATACCCTTACCCACATAATCATTTGCATCTCCGGTAAGGATAATTTTCAATCCGCCTGCATTCCATGCTCCAAGACTCTGTCCTGCGGTTCCAAATAATTTAAGTGTTATTGGATGATCTTTTATTCCTTTCTTACCATGAATTTTTGATATTTCTCCTGATAGCGAAGCACCAATACTTCTATTAAAGTTTTTTATTTCGTAAGAAAACATTTTTTTTCTATTATTTTTAATATAAGGTAATGCGTCTCGCAATATTTTTTTAGAAAGCAATGCTTTATCAAAAGGTTTATTTGTTTTAGTCGTACAATAACTGTCACTTTTATTTTTTACTTTATAAATTAAATTTTTTAAGTTAACTTTTCCATGTCTTATCGATACACCTTTGATTTGTTTGAGTAATTCTGTTTTCCCAATAATTTGATCAAGTTTAACATAACCCAGATGTGAAAGTATTTTTCTAACATCCTCAGCTACAAAACGTAGATAGTTTATTACTCTTTCAGGACTTCCACTAAAATGCTTCATTCTTAAAATTTTGTTTTGAGTTGCTACTCCAGTAGCACAATTGTTTAGATGACATATCCGTAAATATTTGCACCCAAGAGCAACCATAACAGAAGTTCCAAACCCAAAACTTTCTGCGCCAAGAATAGCTCCTTTTATAACATCTAAACCAGTTTTTAATCCACCATCTGCTTGTAACCGAACCTTATGTCTTAGATTATTCATCATTAAAGTTTGGTGTGTTTCTGATATACCTAGTTCCCAAGGACTTCCCGCATACTTTACAGATGTAAGTGGACTAGCTCCAGTTCCACCATCATAACCAGAGATTGTTATCAAGTCTGCATATGCTTTAGCAACTCCTGCAGCAATTGTCCCAACACCAGCTTGAGAAACTAATTTGACAGATATTAACGCTTTGTTATTAACTTCTTTAAGATCAAATATTAATTGCGCCAAATCTTCAATTGAATAAATATCATGATGAGGTGGTGGAGAAATAAGTGTAATGCCTGGTACCGAAAATCTTAATTCTGCAATCATTTTATTTACTTTATGACCTGGCAGTTGACCGCCTTCTCCTGGTTTTGCCCCTTGTGCTATTTTAATCTGAATAACTTCAGCATTTACTAGGTAGTGAGGTGTAACGCCAAACCTTCCAGATGCTACCTGTTTTATCTTAGAAATTTTGTTGGAGTTATATCTTTTTTTATCTTCTCCACCTTCACCAGAATTTGATCTACCGCCAATTGTATTCATTGCTATAGCTAGAGCTTCATGAGCCTCTGGAGACAAAGCACCTAAAGACATACCAGCTGTGTCAAATCTTTTAACTATCTTTTCTACTGATTCTACATTTTTTAGACTTATAGATTTATTTTTAGATTTAAGCGTTAATAAATCTCTTAAGAAGCTTGGTTTCCGATTATTAATTAATTCTGCAAACTTTTCGTAGTCGTCATAAATTCCCGTACTTACACATTCTTGAAGCAATTTCACCGCATCAGGATTATAGTCATGATATTCATCACCATGCACATATTTTAATAGCCCACCTGTTTTAATTTTTTCTGTAAGGTTCCAAGCTAATATTCTATTTTCTTCCAAATCCTTTTGTATGTCATGGAAGTCGGTACCTGAGATTCTACTTACTGTATCTTTAAAACATAAATCTACAACGTTTTCATCTAATCCAACTAATTCAAATAACTGAGCTCCTCGATAACTAGACACACAAGAAATACCCATTTTAGATATTATTTTCAGAACTCCCTTATTAATTCCATTCATGTAATTTATTACAGATTTAGAATAACCATTATCCATTTTCTCTCTTTTATCAACCATTTCTTTTATAATTCCATAAGCTAAATATGGATATATTGCAGTTGCTCCATAACCAATAAGTACTGCAAAATGATGAGGGTTTCTTGCTGATGCTGTTTCTACAATTAAATTAGTATCACACCTTAAACCTTCTTCAATGAGCCTATGGTGTACAGCTCCAACCGCCATTGGAGCAGGTATTATTAATTGCTCTTTTCTAATTGATTTGTCGGAAAGAACTACTATAGCGTTTCCTTTTTTTACACTTCTAATAGCTCTGTCAGAAATAGTATTAATTGCCTCTTCTAGGTCAAGGGAGCGATCATAATTTAAATTTATTTTATCATGAGGATATTTTTTAATTTTACCATCTAAAATAACATTATATGTTTGTGTATCTAATACTGGAGAATTTAAAATAAGTCTGTCGGCATGTTTTGATGATTCTTCAAATAAATTACGTTCCTTTCCTATACAGACCTCAAGAGACATAACACTTGTTTCTCTTAGTGAATCAATAGGTGGATTTGTTACTTGCGCAAACTGTTGTCTGAAATAGTCATATAATGATCTGTTTTGAGTAGACAAAACAGGCATTGGAGTATCATCACCCATAGAGCCTGTTGCCTCTTGGCCTATTTCTGCTAATGGAGCAATAATTTCCTTTTCTTCTTCATATGAAACACCAAAAGATTTTTTATATATTGGTAAATCATAATCTGATATATCAACCGGTTTTTCTTTTTTTGGATCAAATATATTTACTTTTTTAGAATATTTTTTTAACCAAGATGAGTATGGATGCCTATCTTTTAATATATGATCTATTTGTTCAGTTAATAAAACTTCACCTTTATTTGTATCAACCGCTAATATCTCTCCTGGAGACAATCTTCCTTTTTTAACAACATTTTCATCCTCATAATCATAAACGCCAATTTCAGATGCAAGTGTTATATGTCTATCTTTCGTTATAACATATCTAGCAGGACGCAATCCATTTCTATCTAAAACACATGCTGCATATCGTCCATCAGTTAAAACTATACCAGCTGGACCATCCCATGGTTCCATATGCATTGAATGATATTCATAACAAGCTTTTAAATCATTATCTATATTATTATTATTTTGCCATGCTGGCGGTATTAAAGTACGCATTGCTCTAAAAATCCCCATATCACCAGCTAACAATAATTCAAGCATGTTATCTAAAGTGCATGAATCTGAGTCCACTCTAGAGATAATTGGATGAAGATTATTTAATTCTGGTAAAAATTCAATCTCTAATTTATTCCGTCTTGCTAAATACCAATTCCTATTTCCCTGTATAGTATTTATTTCACCATTATGTGCAAGATATCTAAATGGTTGTGCAAGTTTCCATTGAGGCAAAGTATTAGTTGAGAATCTTTGATGAAAAACACAAAGAGATGTTTTTAATCTTTTATCATCTAAATCGGGATAAAAATCTTTAATATACTCTGATAAAATAAGACCTTTGTATGAAACCACTCTAGACGATAAACTAGATACATAAAAAACTATATCATCAGACAGTATTTTTTCTGTCTGAATTCTTGCTATATATAGTTTTTTCTCAAAATCAGATTCTATCATTGTATCTGGCGCAGTTACTATTACTTGTTGTATATCAGGAATACTTTTAAGCGTCTCTTTGCCGCAAACTTTTGTATTTATAGGAACTTTTCTCCATCCTTTTACATCTAACCCTTGGCTTCTGAGTTGAAAATGCATAGTTTCAATTTCTTTTTTTTGATTTTTTTTATTTTTATCCAAGAAAACTACACCGAAAGCATAATTTTTTCCTAGCTCTATATTCATTTCAGATGCTATGGTTCTAAAGAAACCATCAGGTTTTTTTAGAAGCAAGCCGCATCCATCGCTGGTTTTACCATCATCAGCAATTGCCCCTCTATGTGTTAAGCGTTGGAGGGCGTTTATACTTGTATCAACAACCCAATGTGACGGCTTATCATCCATTTGTGAGATTAAACCAAATCCACAATTATCTTTCTCAAAGATAGGACGGTATAAACCTTTATTTTTTTGCACTTTCTTTTTATTCATTTTTAATTAATAAAACCATAATAATTTCGTAATTTAAGATTTAAAACTTTCAATCATACTAGTTATATATGAATTTGTAAGTTTATTAGTGATATAACATTTTCCAATTGATTTTAATAAAACAAAATGATTTTTACCTCCTTTGTTCTTTTTATCAAAAGACATATGTTTAATAATTTTAGACGTTGATATTTTACTTGGTATATTTATTGGTAATCCAAGTTTTTTAATAGTTGATTCTATAAGATTAAACTCATCTATATTAAGTGTGCTCTTATCCACAGATAACATTGTTGCAAAAATCATACCTATGCTAACCGCATGCCCATGTAAAATATTCTTATAATTCATTGAGGCTTCTATTGCATGACCTAAAGTATGTCCAAAGTTTAGGAATGCCCTTATATTAGATTCTTTCTCATCTCTCATCACAATAGAAATTTTTTCTTTTACTGAAATTTCTACTATTTTTAATAATGAATTTGAATTTTTTTTAATAATTAAATTTGAATTATTGTTTATCCATTTTAAAAATTTAGGATTGCTAATTATTCCATATTTAATAACCTCTGCTAATCCAGAATTAAATTCTTTTTCTGGAAGAGTTGATAGATAATTAATATCAATAATAACTGAATTTGGTTGTTTAAATGTCCCAATTAAATTTTTACCAAACTTATGATTTACACCCGTTTTTCCTCCAATAGCTGAATCTACTTGCGCAAGTAAAGTAGTAGGTATATGTATTAAATTTACACCACGTAGAAAAGTGTCGGATGCAAATCCAACTAAATCACCAATTACACCACCCCCTAAAGCAATAATTGTTAAATCTCTATCAAAATTCATTTTAATCAAATAATCATGAATTTTTGATAGAGTATTTATATTTTTATATTGCTCACCATCTGGCAATTTAAGGATATTTAAATTAAATTTTTTTAATACAGAAGTTATTTTTTTTAAATGCAATTTACCAATAGTCGTGTTGGTAATAATAACAACGTCTTTGCTGTTTATAAATTTTGATAGTAGAGATGAGTTTATAATATTTTTGCCTATTATAATTGGAGTATTTTTACTATCTGTTTTGAGTAATAATTGTTTCATGATAATTTGTTCTCAATTTCAGTTAGTATGTTAGATTTACTTTTTTTAGTAGTAATAATTGTAATATCTGAAATTTCTTTGTAAATTTTATCTCTTTCAATTTTCATTTTTTTTAATTTATCTTGTAAATCTTTCCCATCTAACAACGGTCTATTTTTAGTATTTTTAACTCTGAATATTTGAGTTTTTATATCTATATCTAAATGTACAATAACTCCAACCCCTTTCATTTTAGATATATTTTTTTTATTTAAAATTATACCACCGCCAGTAGATATCACAGCATTCTTATCTATTGTTAATGAATGTAAAATCTCTGACTCCATTTCTCTAAATTTTATTTCACCATATTTTTCAAATATCTCGCTAATTGTAAGGTTCATTTTATTAATTATTTCATTATCAATATCAAGAAAACTTTTTTTAAGATTTTTTGCAAGGACCTTACCAATTGAAGTTTTACCAGACCCCATTAAACCAATTAAAAAAATATTGTTAAATTTCATAGTTCATTTTACATTATATTTAGGGCTTATGTTTGCAAGAATTTCTATTAGAGTTTTCAATTTATCTGGATTAATATCTGGTGTAATCCCCGTACCTAAATTAAATATGTGTCCAGTCGTTCCATTATAACTCTCTAATATATTTTCTACTTCATGATGTATTTCTTTATCACTAAGTTTTAATATATTTACATCTAAATTTCCCTGTAATGTAAATTTACTTCCAACTAATCTTTTAAATTCACCTATGTCAACGGTTGAATCAATACCCACCACATCTACATTTAAATTTTTAATAATACCCGCTTTATTTTTTGGATCCCTAACATAGTAAATGATAGGTGTTTTACTAGATGATATTGAATCTCTTATTTTATTTACATAATTAATTGAAAATTCTTTATACATTTCACCTTCTAATAATCCTCCCCATGTATCAAATATCATAACCACATCAATACCAGATAAAATTTGGGCATTAATATATTTTATGCTTACCTTAGTGATTTCCTCCAACAACGCATGAACTAATTCTTTATTATCATCAAGCATTTTAAATACTTTATGAAATTTTTTTGTTGAATTGCCTTCTATAAAATAAGTTGCTACAGTCCAAGGACTTCCTATAAAACCTATCAATGGACTTTTCCCATTTAACTCATGTTTAATTAGTTTTATAGCCTTAAAAACATAATCTAACCTATCAATTTCGTAACCATTTATTATGTTTTTTAAATCTTTGAATGAATTAATGGTTTTATCAAAAACCGGACCCTTATTTTCCTCAAAACTTAATTTAATCCCAAATACATCTGATATAACTAATATGTCTGAAAAAAGGATAGCGCTGTCCAATGAGAATCGTTTTAGAGGCTGTAAGGTAATTTCACAAGCGAGATCTGGGTTTTTTATTAAATTTATAAAACCACCAGACTTATTTTTTAATGCTATATACTCAGGCAGATATCTGCCCGCTTGTCTCATTATCCATATTGGAGTACGCTCTACAGGCTCTTTCCGTATAGCTCTTAATAATAAACAATCATTAATTGTCGACATTTAATTTTTACCAATTTTTATTTTTAAATATTTAACTATCCCTGTTGCTGCGTTTCTACCCTCAAAAACTGCGGTTACAACTAAATCTGAACCTCTTACCATGTCTCCACCACTAAATATTTTAGGATTATGTGTCTGGTTATGAAATTCTGATTTATTATTTATAACTATTCTCCCAATCTTATCAACCTGTATTTTATGTTTTGCAAACCAGTTAGCTGGATTAGGCCTAAATCCAAATGCAACAATTACATTATCAACTTTAATAACATGCTCAGATCCTTTCACAATAGTTGGTGTTTCTCTGCCACGTATATTAGTTTTTTTCAATTCTGTTTTTACAAATTTTACACCTTCAACTTTTTTATCACCTATAATCTCAATAGGCTGCATGTTCCATAAAAAATTAACACCTTCTTCTTTAGAATTTTTAACCTCTTTTTTAGAACCAGGCATATTTTCCTCATTTCTTCTATACGCACAAGAAACTTTTTTAGCACCTTGTCTTAATGCGGTTCTATTACAATCCATAGCTGTATCACCTCCACCTAAAATCATAACTTTCTTTCCTTTCATGCTTATGTATTTATTTCCAGGTTTATTAAACAAGTTTCTTATATTGGAATTTAAATATGGCAATGCATCATATACTCCATCTAAATCCTCTCCTTTAAAACCTCCTTTCATATATGTGTAAGTTCCCATCCCTAAAAAAACAGCATCAAATTTTGCGATAAATTTTTCAAAACTTATATCTTTCCCAACTTCTGTATTAAGAATAAATTCGACTCCCATCCCTTCTAGAATTTCTTTTCTTCTGTCTACAACTTTTTTGTCCAATTTAAAGGGTGGGATACCAAAAGTTAATAAACCCCCAATCTTTTCATATTTATCATATACAAAAGGCTTTACCCCATTCCTAACTAGAACATCAGCGCATGATAAACCAGCAGGTCCTGCTCCAACAATACCAACTTTTAAATTAGTTTTATTAACACCTGATAGGTCTGGCTTCCAACCTTGTTTTAGCGCTTCATCAGTAATGTATTTTTCAATACTTCCAATCGTAATAGCTCCAAAACCATCATTTAATGTGCACGCGCCTTCACATAACCTATCTTGTGGGCATATTCTGCCACATATCTCAGGAAGCGAATTAGTTTGATGTGATAATTCAGCAGCTTCAAACAATCTATTTTCTGAAATCAGATTTAACCATTGAGGAATATAATTATGAACTGGACATTTCCACTCACAATATGGGTTACCACATTCTATGCATCTACCAGACTGCTCGCTAGCTTGTTTTGGCTCATAACTTTTATATATTTCTTTATAATCTTTTATACGTTTAGACGGATTTATTATTTTTGGATCCATACGTCTAAGCTCTAAAAATTGAAGGTTTTTATCCATAAGAGAAGTATACACATTTTTTTAAATAAATATTGAATTATTACTTCCATTTAAGTATCCTAAATATTATTATGGAAAAAAATAGGAAGATATGGTTTATTATATAAGGAAAACAAAAAGACTTATTATATACAAAGCATTGCTAGAAACTAATACTGCGATTCAATTTTCGGTAGACTCAAGAATATTTCGTGTTCCACTAGATGATTTCCATGCTTATCTTAAGGAAAATACAAATGTTTTAAATACATCAAGCTGGATAGATAAAGGAGTATTTCACTGGCCTAGACCAACTAAAAAATTATTTTCATTCCTCAAGTTATATGATATTACCAATGATGTTGATGATGAAGATGAAGGTACTGAAAAAACACATTGGGATAATATGCTAGAAACCTTGCAGGACTACAAATTAGAGAATGGCCATTGCTATGTAGCAACAGACTATAATCAAACAAATTATGAGGTTCAAGATCCTCTAGTTACCTGGGTACTTAAAGTTAGAAAAGACTATATTGAGAGAAATATTAATTCTAATAAACTAAGAGCACTTGATGATATTGGCTTTTTAAAATGGACAAACTTAAAACAATATTTTAAACCAGAAAATATTATTGAAAGAAACGCATTAATAGATGCATTAAAAAATGTCGAGAATAATACAGGGGATTAAATTAAGAATTTAGTAGCTCTTTTACATACTTGCTAACTATAGCCATATCCACATTATCTCCATGATTTTTTTTAATCAAACCAATTACTTTACCCATTTCTTTTATGGAACTTGCATTACTTGAAGCAATTGTTTCTTTTATGATTTTGATAACATCTTCTTCAGACATTTCTTCAGGAAGATAGTTTTGAATAATATCCATTTCTTCACTTTCTTTTAATGCTAAGTCTTCTCTTCCAGCTTTTGTAAATTGTTCAAATGACTCTTGGTTTCTTTTCAAAGCTTTCTTGAGTATTTGTATTATTTCACTATCAGTTAATTCTTTATTTTTATCTTTTTCTTCTTGAGTGATAAAAGATAGTATAAACCTCATTTTTTCAACTTTATTCTTTTCGCCAGACTTCATTAGCTGAACTAAATCTTTTTGAATTTTTGCTTTCATTGATAGTTTTAATTAATTATAAATATTAGAATTTTTTATATGGAGGTTTCTTTCTTATTGCCGTCATACTAAGTTTTCTTTTATATCTTTTTGTAGCAGCAGCAATTTTTCTTTTTCTAACAGAAGTAGGCTTCTCATAAAATTCTCTTCTACGAGTTTCCGTTAAAATCCCCGCTTTTTCGCAGCCCCTTTTAAATCTTCTTAAAGCTATTTCAAACGGCTCATTTTCTCTTATTTGTATAGTTGGCATATATTTACATAAAATAGTTTATAATGGCGTAATATTACTTGATTATACTAATAAAGCAATATATTTAACGGTATTTTGAGGGCAGTTATTGATAATTTTAGGCATAGAATCTTCGTGCGATGAAACAGCATTAGCTATCTTTGATTCAAAAACAGGGATGTTGGGACATGTTGTAAATTCGCAACATACAATTCATAGTAAATATGGTGGGATTGTACCTGAGCTAGCATCAAGAGACCATATTAAAAAATTAGTACCATTATTAGATGGTTTATTAAAGAATAACAAAATTAATCTTAATCAAATAAATTTAATTGCATTCACTAATGGTCCTGGATTATTAGGACCATTATTAACTGGAGCGGCTTTTGCAAAATCATTAGCATGGTCATTAAATATTAAATCTATAGAAATAGATCATTTAGAAGCACATATTTTTTCAGCAATGATTTCAGAAAAGAATCTTAAACCTCCTTTCGTGTCCTTATTAGTTTCTGGTGGACATACCATTTTGTCTTTAATAGAAAAAAATTCTAATTGTAGAGTCTTAGGGAAAACTCTAGATGATTCAGCCGGAGAAGTATTTGATAAGGTAGCTAGACATTTGGGTTTATCATATCCGGGAGGGCCTGAAATTTCTAAAAAAGCAGAAAAAATACAAAAATCATCTTATAAATTTCCTAGACCAATGATTAAAAGTAAAGATTATAATTTTAGTTTTAGTGGTTTAAAAACTAGCGTTATACAAACAATAAACAATATTAAATTGAATAAAAATTCAATAGAAGATATTTCACATGATTTTGAAAGCTCTATCATAGATGTTCTAATTACAAAAACAGTTAAAGCGTCAAATGAGTTAGGAGTTGATAATATTGTTATAACTGGCGGGGTAAGCGCAAATAAAAAGTTAAGAAATAGGTTTCAAAATGAAGCCAAACTAAAAAATATATTTTTTCCTGATATTGAATTTAGTACAGATAATGGAGCAATGATAGCTTATCTAGGATGGATTAAATCAAAATCTCACTTTACTAATAACTTAGAAATAAACCCTGATTCTATATCAAGGTTTTTTTAAAATATACTCATAGATATTTTTTCTGTGCGTTAATAAAATAGTAATCATATTAATAATAGACAATGCCAACATAAATTCATGTTCTTTAAGAATTAAAAAAATAATAGGTAAAAATAAAAAACTTATTATAGCCGATAAGCCTGAAACTCTTGATATTAAAAAAATAATCAACCAAATCAATATTACACTAATTCCTAGTAAATTATTTAAAGCAAGAATAATTCCTAGAGAAGTTGCAACACCTTTTCCTCCTTTGAATTTAAGAGTAATTGGGAAAATATGTCCTAACAAAATTAAAAGCGCCAAAGCATATATTTCATAATTTAATAAATTAAAATTAAATAACAATACTGTTGGGATATACCCTTTCAAAAAGTCTCCAATTAAAGTTATACCAGCAGCAAGTTTATTACCACTTCTGTAAACATTGGTCGCACCAGGATTATTGGATCCATAATATCGAGGGTCTGGCAAAGAAAAAGCCTTTGATACAATAACAGCAAATGGTATTGACCCAATTAAATACATCAATATACAAATAACTGCTAAATAATCATTAATCATATTTTCTAACATTTGATTAATATATAATTAATAATGAGTTTTTTAAATAGTTAAATTATGAATAATTACAAATCAAGAATTTTAAAATCATTTAATACTAGAGCTTCAACTTATGATAAATACTCTCTTATACAAAAAGAGATTTCATTAAGAATGATAGAAAAGCTTAAATTTATAAAAATTTCCCCAAAAAATATACTAGATCTTGGTTGTGGAACAGGGCATTTATCATTATCACTTAAAAAATTATATCCAAACGCCTGCATTACTTGTTTAGATTTTTCATCAGAAATGTTACGTCAATGTAAACTTAAGGACCCAGGTTTTGAGACAATATGTGCTGATATAGAAAGCCTACCGCTCAAAGAACCACAATACGACCTTATAGTCTCAAGCTTAACTTTGCACTGGTGTAAAGAAATTGAAAAAATTTTTTATGACATATATGAAATACTTAATGAAAACGGGCTGTTTATGTTTACAACAGTAGGACCTGATACCTTAAGTGAATTGAAAGAAACATATAAATTAATAGATGATAAAGATCATATTAATTTATTTCATGATATGCATATTTACGGAGACATATTATTAACCACAGGTTTTGATGACCCTGTTATAGACGTTGAAAAGATTACTATAGAATACCCTAGCGTACATAATGTTTTTAATTCTATAAAAAAAATAGGAGCTAATACATTAATAAACAGCCATGGAAACAATATCACTAAATCTATGTATAAAAAAATTATTAATTTATATCCAAAAACTAAAAAAATGATGTATCCAGTAACATATGAGGTGATATATGGAGCATCATGGAAGAAAGTAAAAAGAACAGGTAAAAAAAGCTCTAATTTCATAGAAATAAAAAAAATTTGACTTATATCAAAAGGTTATATTTTCTTAAATTAGAAATTCCATAAATACTAATATTTTGTTAGAATAACACTCAAATTAGCAGGGAAGATTAATGCGGAATTTTATTGTTTTTTTATTATCCACGATACCAGCTTTAGCCTTAGGTGATTGGGAAGTAAATCTACCAAGAGGTGTAACCCCAACAAGTATTTTGGCATATGATTTACATATGCTAATTTTTTATATAACCGTAATAATAGGCATTGGCGTTTTTGGCGTTATGTTTTACTCAATAATACACCACAGAAAATCTAAAGGAGCGGTCCCAGCAAACTTTCACGAAAATACAAAAGTTGAAATTATTTGGACTGTAATACCTTTTTTAATATTAGTTGGCATGGCAATTCCAGCGACACAAGCGCTAATATTAATGGAGGATACATCTGAGGCTGAGGTAACACTCAAAGTTACAGGATACCAATGGATGTGGAAGTATGAGTATCTAGAGGATAATGTATCTTTTTTAAGTAGAATTGATAGTGAGAGTAATAAGGCAAGAAAGCTAAATTCTGGGGTAGATGTTAGGAATGTTAAAAATTATTTATTAGAAGTTGATAACCCTATAGTGCTTCCTATCAATGCAAAAATTAGATTACTTCTAACAGCAAGCGATGTTATACATGCTTGGTGGGTGCCAGAATTAGGTGGGAAAAAAGATGCCGTGCCAGGATTTGTAAATGAAATGTGGTTTAATATTAATAAACCAGGAATTTATAGAGGCCAGTGTGCTGAATTATGCGGGAAAGATCATGCTTTTATGCCCATTGTTGTTAAAGCCGTATCTAAAGCAGAATATGAAAAGTGGGTTATGAATCAGCAAAACAATAATAAAATTGCAAACAAAAAATAAGAGAGAAGCATATGAATACAGACGCAGATCATTTACACGAAGACCATAAAACTGGAATCATGAGATGGATTACGACTACCAATCACAAAGATATTGGTACTTTATATTTATTTTTATCTCTAACAATGTTTTTTGTTGGTGGAGCGATGGCATTAATAATTAGAGCTGAATTATTTCAGCCTGGTTTACAATTGGTTAATCCAGATTTTTTCAATCAAATGACTACAATGCATGCTCTTATAATGATTTTTGGCGCACTAATGCCTGCATTAGTTGGTTTGGCTAATTGGCAAGTACCACTTATGATTGGAGCTCCAGATATGGCTCTACCAAGACTTAATAATTGGAGTTTTTGGATTTTACCATTTGCTCTTAGCATGTTAGCTAGTACATTATTTTTTGAAGGGGGAGCTCCTGCTGCTGGCTGGACTTTGTATCCACCACTAGTACTTCAAGGAGGAGATGCATTACCTTACGCTATTTTCTCAGTTCATTTACTTGGATTATCGTCAATTTTAGGAGCAATAAATATAATTGCAACGATATTAAATATGAGAGCCCCTGGCATGACTTTAATGAAAATGCCTATGTTTGTATGGACTTGGTTAATTACGGCATTCTTATTAATTGCAGTAATGCCAGTGCTAGCAGGCGCTGTAACCATGTTATTAACTGATCGCTTTTTTGGAACAAGTTTCTTTACAGCATCAGGTGGTGGAGATCCCGTTATGTTTCAACATATTTTTTGGTTTTTTGGTCACCCTGAAGTCTATATTTTAATACTTCCAGCTTTTGGAGTTATTTCTACAATTATCCCTGCGTTTTCTAGGAAGAAGCTTTTTGGTTATGATTCTATGGTTTATGCTACCGCTTCTATTGCTTTACTATCTTTTATTGTTTGGGCACATCATATGTTTACTGTTGGGATGCCTCTTGCTGGAGAAATATTTTTTATGATGACAACTATGCTTATTGCTGTACCAACAGGAGTAAAGGTATTTAACTGGATAGCTACAATGTGGCAAGGATCAATGACGTTTGAAACTCCTATGCTATTTTCATTAGCATTCATAGTGCTTTTTACGATAGGAGGTTTTTCTGGTCTAATGATGGCAATTACACCTGTTGATTTTCAATATCATGACACCTATTTTATAGTTGCACATTTCCATTATGTGCTTGTTCCAGGAGCAATTTTTGCTGTAATAGCAGCTGTTTATTTTTGGCTACCAAAATGGACTGGTAAAATGTATGACGAGACTTTAGGAAAAATTCATTTTTGGCTTACAACAATTTTTGTAAATATAACATTTTTTCCTCAACATTTTGTTGGGTTAGCAGGTATGCCTAGAAGGATACCTGATTATGCTGTCCAATTTACTGATTTTAATGCTATTTCAACAATAGGGTCTTTTGGTTTTGGAATAGCTCAAATTTTATTTCTTTATATTTTGTATAAAACACTTCAACAAGATGTCACAGCAGATAATAAAGTTTGGGAAGGAGCTGAAGGTTTAGAATGGACTTTGCCATCACCACCTCCTTATCATTCTTTTGAAGAACCCCCTAAAGTAGAATGAATAAAAAAATAAAAACATATTATCTATTAACAGCTTTTACTGTATTTATGTTCGGTTTTTCCTATATGTTGGTACCTATTTATGAAGTATTTTGTGAAATAACTGGTTTAAATGGTAAAACAGGAAGTATAAATTCTGCATCGGTTATAGAAAAACCAGTAGAGAGGTTTGTTAGAGTTCAATTTACTTCTAATGTTATAAATTCTGCTCCTTTTAAATTTTCTCCTGGTAAAAAAGAAATGGTTGTTCAACCTGGAAAAATTTATACAACATTTTATACCCTTACAAATAAATCTAACGAGACTTTGTTAGCGACCGCAAACCCAAGTATTACACCAGGAAAATATGCTGAATATTTTAAGAAAATTGAATGTTTTTGTTTTACTCATCAACAAATTAACGGTAATGAAACAAAAGAATTAGCTGTTCAATTTATAGTTGATGAAAAATTACCTACCGAAGCGACTAGCTTAGTTCTTGCTTACACTATGTTTGATATTACTAAACAATTAGGATATAAATTGGAGAAATAAAATTATGAGCGCATCAAATAATAATTACTATATACCTCATGGAACAAAATGGCCATTTCTTTCATCTGTATCCTTACTTATATTGTTTCTTGGTCTTTCAAGTTTTTTAAATGGTTCCCCAAGCGGAATGACAATTATGTTAACTGGTCTCGCTTTATTACTTATCATGGTATATGGATGGTTTTCTACCGTAATACAGGAAAGTGAATCAGGAATATATAATTTACAGGTAGATGTCTCTTTTAGATGGGGAATGGTCTGGTTTATATTTTCTGAAGTTATGTTTTTTTCTGCATTCTTTGGATCATTATATTACGCCAGAGAACTTTCTTTACCTTGGCTTGGAGGAGATGGTTATAAAACAGCAACAAATTTAGTTTTATGGCCACAATTTGAAAATGTTTGGCCTTCTAATGGACCATTAAATGTAGGAGGTGATTTTACGTTAATGAAAGCATCTGGTATACCAGCATTAAACACACTAATTTTATTAACAAGCGGTTTAACAGTAACGTATGCCCATCATGGTTTAAAAGAGCAAAATAGAAAGAAATTAATAAACGGTTTAATTCTCACAATATTACTTGGATTTACATTTGTTGCTTTTCAAGCATATGAGTATATTCACGCATATTCAGAATTAAATTTAAAATTAACAACTGGGATTTATGGGTCAACTTTTTTTATGTTAACTGGATTTCATGGTTTACATGTAACATTAGGGGCTATAATGTTGACAGTGATACTTTTAAGGTGCATCAAAGGACATTTTTCTGGAGATAATCACTTTGGTTTTGAGGCAGTAGCATGGTATTGGCACTTCGTTGATGTTGTTTGGCTTGGGTTATTTGTTTTTGTTTATTGGCT
>Ga0066849_10000255_pt1 | contig 20793 bp, 18 predicted proteins | sample ETNtaG_9_FD_65492 | JGI IMG/M metagenome (GOLD analysis project Ga0066849, IMG submission 65492) | Marine microbial and viral communities from oxygen minimum zone, Eastern Pacific Ocean - ETNP201406SV69 | ecosystem: Environmental > Aquatic > Marine > Oceanic | place: Pacific Ocean: Eastern... | reverse complement strand
TGCATAATATTAATTGGAATTTGGACAATAATTTATTTATTAGAGAATTATAGATTAAATAGAAAAAAATTAAGTTATTAAATGAAATTTCCAAAAAGTTTTCCAGAACCTATTGCTAAAACTATAATAAAATATTATAGTAAAAATATGGCAAGCAAATACATAATATTAAAAACAAAAAATATTTATAATATTGAAGAAAAAAAAGATTTAGAACTTTTTGTCAACTTTGAAAAGACAAATAATTTTAGACATGTTAATAAATTCCATGAAAAAGTTAATGAGATAGTTGGAGATAGTGGTATTTATTGTAGTTGTGCTGAAACATCTAGGCAAAGATCGCATCGCAAGTGGGAAAAATCACCCTTTCTTTTCCGCCCTTTTGTTCTATTTATTGATTTTTTATATAAAAGAGTTATTCCAAAATTTCCTATTACAAAACAAATTTATTTTGCAATGACAAGGGGTCATAATAGAGTTATGTCAAAAAGTGAAATAATGGGCAGAATAGTATCTTGCGGATTTGAAATCTTTGAAATTATTGAGCATAAAGGTTTATCATATTTTTTTTCTAAAAAAATTAGAGAGCCTTACTTTGATATGAACCCTTCCTATGGTCCTATATTTAGCATGAGGAGGGTTGGCCGTGATGGAGAAATCATATCAGTCTACAAGTTTCGCACAATGTCCCCTTATTCTGAATATATTCAAGCAAAGATGATTGAAGATAATAAATTGGATAAAGGGGGCAAGATCAAAGATGATTCAAGAATCACTTTTTATGGAAAATTTCTAAGAAAATATTGGATAGATGAATTTCCAATGATAATTAATTGGTTTAAAAGAGAATTAAAACTTGTTGGAGTTAGACCTTTAAGTGAAGACTATTTTTCAAGATACCCTGAAGACCTTAAAAAATTAAGAATTAAGACAAAACCTGGACTTGTACCACCTTATTACGTTGATTTACCTGTGACTTTTGAAGAAATATGTGATTCTGAAAGAAAATACCTAAAACTATATTTTAATAAACCCTTAAGAACAGATATAAATTATTTTTTTAAAGCCTTTTATAATATTCTCATAAAAAGAAAAAGGAGTAGATAGCATAATCAAAAGATAAAATCTATGCTATAGTGAAGGTATAATTTATCTTCTTTTAATTCTGCAGTTGAGTTTTTAAAAACCCCAAAACCGATATAAGCATCTTTAATTTTATTATTAATTAAAGAATTCATTTTTTTATATAAGGTAATATCTATAGCAGTTCCTCTTTCTTTTATATTATTATTTTCAATTACCTTGACAATACTTCCTCCTAAAGAATAATTATTATTAATATGATAATTATAGAGTAGTTGTGGGGCAAAAAAGTCTAATTTGCTTGAATTTTTATATCTAACTCCTAAAGCAGTCGCTAAATCAAGCCTTTCTGAATGAAAAAATTGATAAAAAGCTCCTAGATATTGGCTTTTGGTTCCATTTTGGTGACTAGAATAATAAGTAACTAAATCTATTTTATTGTTTATTCCATAGCTTAATACAGCATAATTTTGACCGTAAGGAACAATTCCAAGGGGATTAATTGTTATACTTAATTCAAATCTACCCTTTCCAGTGGCAGTACCTTTATCGTATGCACCCGATGCAAAAACCTTTTCTATTAATAAAAAGTGAAATAGAGCCAGGATAATTAAAAAATAGTATAATCTATTTTTTTGAAATATTGATTTGTATTTTTTAGACATGAAAAACTGCTTAATAATATATATTTTCTCAATTATCTCTCTAGTATATGGTCAAATTTGGATTGATGCAACACCAGAAATATTATATTATGATGATAATCTTGGGCAAGGGAATAATAATCATAATATTATGAGACCTTTTATCAATAATAATGATAACAATTTTTTCTTAGGGTTTCAAAATGAAAACTATTTCAATAATAATGCCCCCAATCAAGAAAATATGAGCAATAAATACTTTCAGAGGGGAGCAGGAGCTTATTTTTCCTATAAAATCGCATTAAATAAAAAATACTTTTTTTTATCTGCGGAACCATATTTGATGAAAATTTCAAATAGTTCTGTTTCTGAGCCGTCTTATCCAGATTTCTATACTAACCAAAACCAGGTAATAAGACCCTCTGAAAGACCAGGTGGATTTAAATGGTTAAATGATAGGCAATTAAATTCACAATCAGAGATAAAAAGTAGCGGAATTAGAGAATTTCAGTTTTATATAAAATACAAAGGGGTTTTAACGGGTATAGCTAACGTAAATCGTTGGTGGGGCCCAGGTATACATACATCCCTGGCTATGTCTAATAATGCACCTGGTTTTCCACACTACTTTTTTGGATTACATGACATAGATTTTTTATCAAAAAAAATAAAATTGAATTTTAATTATATGGTTGGTGAAGTAGGGCAGCATGAAAGACCTTATTTTTTTACTGGTGTCATAGGCACATTAACACATAAATCTCCAGAAAATGACATAACATTGGGCTTTACACGTACATATGTGTCGGGAGGTATTAATCTTTCAGGAGAAAGACAATGGACATTAAAAGATGCAGCTTTTCTACCTGCAGAAGGCTTATTATTATCTAGTAAGAAAGACTTATGGTATACTGAGGGTAAAGGAACTGATAGATGGGACCAAATTATGACGTTCATTGCTCAAGGTAATTTTAGACCTTCAAACCTACAAATTTTCTTTGAAATTGGATTTAATGATCATCTACATAACCTTTATGAATTAAGAGCGCATTGGGATGTATCAGCAGCATATCTCTATGGAATAAGGAAAAAAGGACTTTTCGGTTACAATAATATTATTTTTGGCGTAGAGTATCTTGATTTGATTCAAAGGACATATTCAGATCACAGAGGGACAACGGCAACATGGTTTGATGAAGAAATATACAAAAGCAATACCTATCTTGGTAGGAGATGGTCAGCTCATTCAGGAGCTGATTCTGATGATTTTTATTTCTTTTTAGGATATCAGGGTAAAAATTGGACTATTTTACCTGCATTTAATTATGAACGACACGGAGTTGTATATCATTTCCCGCCTGAAGTTAAAATTGAGCTTAGGTTATCAGTAATTTATAAATATAAAGACTGGATTTTTGACCTATACTATGAAAATGAATATTTTGAGAATATAGGATTTGTTAATTCCAATGATAATGTTTGGTTAAATAAACCCATTCCTGATAGCATTAGAAGAACTAATACTATAATGTTTAAACTCCAAAAGAATCTTTATTTTAGAATAAATTAGCGTTATTTAATGTCAATAAATCAACATGATGTAAAAAGATGTAAATATATGTAAAACTATTGAGCATTAATTAATTGTACATCATGTATAAATTATTTGACATATTGTCAATAAAACGTATATTTCATTATGTTTATAAACTATTATGGCTTGAAGTGTCAAAAAATTGATATTTATCATAAAAAAAATATATTTATATATAGCAATATTCTTTTTACTATCGTTGGAATAGTGGCATTATTTGGCCCTTTAAATGCTCAAACTCTTCAAGATATAGAAAATATACGAAAACAGTATCAGGAGGCACTGGAGCGTCAAGAATTACAAAAACCTCAAGAAGTAAAGGATGCTGAGGAAACTGCAAAAAGTACTTCTTTGCCTGATAAGGTGATATATACTCGTAAAGAGGTTGAGTCATTAATCGCAAATACACAAAAATTGCTGGATAAATTGAATTCTATTCAGGATTCATCAAGCAATTTTAATTATATAGGCTACGATATCTTTTCTATTAGAGATAGTATACCATTTTGGCAAAATCTACCAACACCAAATGATTATGTTTTGGGTCCTGGGGATGAGATAATTATTTCACTATATGGTGCGATTGAACAGAATATATCTGAAATGATTAATAGAGATGGGCAGGTCTTTCTTAAGGATGTGGGAACTATAAACTTAAGCGGTATGTCGATCGATAAAGCTTATAAATATATCAAAAATAAATATTCTAAAGTATATTCTACTCTTTTAGGGGAAAAGCCGACAACTTTTTTTGATATTACTCTTGGTGAGCTAAAATCTATTAATGTACATATCGTTGGTTTTGCTGAATATCCAGGAGTACATATTATACATCCTTTTTCTTCAGTTTTTTCAGCATTATCTCAGTCAGGCGGTGTAAATATGAATGGATCCTTGAGAGAAATAAAGATAATTAGAAATGGAGAAATTATCTCATCGGTCGATTTGTATGATTATTTATTTCATGGTAAATCTTTAAGTGACATAAGGCTTTTAGATCAAGATATAATACTAATTTCCCCTCGAAAATCTACTATTGCTATCAATGGAAGGATAAAAACCCCAGGCTACTATGAAGCAAAACCAAATGAAAGCATTCAAACCTTAATTAATTATTCAGGAGGATATGCTACTTTAGCGCAAGATTATGTGTTTATTATTAATAATAATTATAAAACAAGAAGATCCGCTATCATTAAATCTGAAGAGCTTTATAACAATAAAATTGTTAATGGAGATAGTATACATGTACCAATTATTTATCCTTTTAAAGAATACATTACATTAGAAGGCAGTATTAAATCTCCTGGTAAGTACCCATATCAACAAGGGATGTCTCTAAAAGAATTATTATTTATCGATGGGTCAATTGAAGACACAGTTTTTAAGAACTCTATAGATTTAAAAAATATATCTATTTATAGGAGAAAGCAGAATTCTATAGATATTGATCGGTTAGTAATCGACCTTACTGATAATAAAAATAACATAATTTTGCAAAATTTTGATCAAATTTCTGTGCCTCCCAATCAATACTATAAACCTTTACAATCAATAATCATAACAGGAGAAGTACTTTTTCCTGGTTTATACAATATAAATAATCAAAAAACCTTAGATGATATTATTAATTCCTCTGGAGGCTTTACCAAGGATGCGCTAAAAAATGGAATCGAGATTATTAGAGACTCATCAAGAGTAGCTTGGGAGAATATGGATTTTATTTTAGATGATGGAGATAGTTTAAATGTTCTTAGAAAAACAGGAACAGTGCAAGTAATAGGTGAAGTTCACAAACCAGGATTTATCACCTATAAGAAATCATATAATGTTAAAAATTATATCAATCTTTCGGGTGGATTAAATTCTTACGCTGACCCTCGAGATATTATGGTAATTGAACCAAACGGAAGGGCAATTCCACGAAAAAGAATTGGTTGGCAATCAGTACCAGAAGGCTCAATGATAGTTGTACATAAAAGAAGTCTATTTAGTACAGCAAATAGGTCAGGAGGTTGGGAAATATTTGGCCTACTTACCTCTCAGTTATCAAATGTTGCTACAACTATTCTTACTTTAATGTTGTTATTAAATCAAACTAATAGTTCAAGTGGAGGATAAAAATCAAAAAACTAACCTATTGATTAAAAAATATAGATTAATCAATCAAGTTAGACAGGAAGATATGGCAAAAAAGATTGGAGTGTCTAGAGCAACTCTAATCAATTATGAAAAAGGACATACAAATATACCCTTAGATATTTTTGAAAAATTGAAATATGAGTATCCTGATTTTAATAAATTTATTCTTGAATATTCTGAACAGAAAAAAGACTTAATAATTAATGATGGTGTCCTTGATTTTGGATTAATCATCAATATTATATTTAAATATAATAAAAAATTTATTATAAAATGGATGATTCTGATAGGTATGCTTGGTACCATTAGCTCTCTTTTTTTAACTAACTATTATAATGCAGGAATATCCTTATTTCCTGCTGAAAATCAATCCTCCTCAGCGAATCAATTACAGTCTTTAGCGATAAGTGCAGGTGTAAATCTTAATCAGAACGACCAAAGTTACAATATTACTGATGTAGCTAAATCAAGAAGAATAGCTGAAAAAGTGGTGCAAAATAAATGGAACAATATAGATAGTAAAAATAAAACACTCATTGATTTCTGGAAGCTCGACAAAGTTGGCATTTTTTCAAAATCTTTCAATCAAACACATACAAATGAAGATTTATTAAATAAAGGGTTAAAAAAATATTTTAATCTTTTAACAGTAAAAGAAGATCGTCGTACTGGACTTATTCAAGTAAGTATTGAAATGGAATCACCAAATCTTGCTGCTGAAGTTGCTAATTTTATTGGATCAGAGATTCAGTCATATATTCAAAAACAAAACACAGCTAAAGCAGTTAAGGAAAAACTTTTTATAAGCGGAAGACTTGTAGTAGTAAAGAGTGAATTAGAAAAGCTTGAGGATGATCTTAAAGAATTTAAAGAACGGAATAGGGGATATGAAGTATCACCAGAGCTTTTTATGATATATTCGCAGAAATTTCGAGAAGCTGAGGCCAAACAGCAGGTTTATGTTACACTTCAACAACAGCTAGAACTAGCTAGAATAAGTGAAGTAAAACAGACTCCAATTATTAATATTTTAGATGAAGCAAGACCGCCTGTTAATAAGTCTAAACCAAATAGGGCAATTATTTCATTATTATCTTTTTTAGCTGGATTTTTATTTGGCGCATCAATTTCAATAATTAAGTATTAGCAAAAGGATCAATGCAAAATGAATGATTTAAATTATTATGTAAATGAAAATGCAATTATAGATGAAAATGTAAAGATAGGTGATAAAACTAGAATTTGGCATTTTTCCCATATTCAATCAGGATCTACTTTGGGAGTTAATTGTTCTGTAGGTCAAAATGTAAATATTGGCAATAATGTAAATATTGGCAATAATGTTAAAATACAAAATAATGTTTCAGTTTATGAGGGCGTTGAACTTGAAGATTATGTTTTTTGTGGACCATCAATGGTATTTACTAATATTTTATTACCAAGATGTGAATTTCCCCAAAAAGGATCAAAATTTTATCAAAAAACACTAGTGAAGAAATCTGCATCTATTGGAGCAAATGCAACAATTGTATGCGGAACAAAAATTGGAGCCTATGCGCTTATTGGCGCAGGAACCGTGATTACTAAGGACGTACCTGACTTTGCCTTGATGGTTGGGAACCCTGGAAAGATTATTGGTTGGGTAAATAAAAAAGGCACAAGATTAGAATTTGACCATCAAGGTAAAAGTGAATGCGGGGAATACTTAATACATGAAAACATTGTAAAATATCTAGATCGGTAAAAATTTATTAGTTTTAAAGAATAAAAAAGTGTCAAGATTAAAACATCCATTATTATTAAATACCTCATCTTATTATTTAATTAACTTTTCAGACTATTTTATATCATTAATTATACTTCCATTTTTTGCTAGAACAATATTAATGGAAGGAATTGGGCTTTTAGGTCTCGCCAATACATTGGGTGTGGTATGCTTATTAGTTATGGAATATGGATTTTCATTATCCGCAACTAGAGAAATTGCCAGCAATAATGATAATAAATATATTTCTTTGCTTGTAAGCAAGGTATTAATAACAAAATTAATATTAATTATTCCTTGTATTATTATTTCTATCTGCTCTTTTCTTCTTGTGCCAATTTTTGAAAAATATCAATTATTAATTATACTTACGCTTATTATTTCAATATTTAATGGCTTAACTCCTATATGGTATTTTCAGGGTATTCAAAAAATATACCCCCTTGCTGTACTAAAAATATCAATTCGTATAATTTCAATAATTCCTATCTTTTTTATGGTAAGATCAGTAGATGATATTTGGATTGTATTATTTTTTCAGTGTGTTGCCTCATTTTTAATCTGCTTAATAAGCTTGGGTTGGCTTTTCAAAGAAATAAGATTTGTATTTGTTAGTTTTGATGATATAAAAAATTCATTAATTGATGGTTGGCATACTTTCTCTTTAACAATAATTCCTCCATTATTTACAATGTTTGCATTTTTTTGGCTTAGTTCAAAACTATCAATAGAGTCTATAGGATTGCTTAATAGTGCTGAAAGAATATTTAAAGCTTCAATTTCAATTTTTGGCCCGATCAGTCAAGCTATTTATCCATTTTTAATTTCAGAGTTTTCAAAAAATAAATTAAGGGCTATTTTTCGGATTAAGCAGGTATTTTGGCTGTATCTTGCACTAAGTACAGTTGTTTCTTTAGTTATAATATTTTTTGCAAATCCATTTATTAAATGGTATTTGGGAGAAATATTTGTTGATAGTGCAAAAATATTGCAAGTTTTTGCAGTTAGCATACCAATAATTAAAATTTCACATATATTAGGTCGGCAATGGATGCTTTCAATTAAATTAGATAGAATAGTAAATATTGCAGTTATATTTTCAAATATATTTTTATTTATTTTTCTAACATCATTTCATAACGATTATAAAGTTTTTTCATTTCCTGTATCACTTTTAATTGCAGAATCATTACTATTACTTTTTTATATAATTTATTTGCAATACTATAAATTGGGTTTTTGGAATAGTCAAAAAGAAAAAAGCTTATAAAATGATACAGATTCCAAGATTAAATGAAATTTTTATAGTTTCAAGCGTAATTGGTGTAGCAATTAGTTTTAAGGATGTCTATTTATTTCATATTGTTTTTGGTTTTATTATTCTTCTTTCATTTAGAACTCTTACTAAGAGTGATTACAAAATAGATTTTAGCTATTTTTCTACAAAATACGTTTATTTTTTACCAATTTTTTTTTGCTGGTATTTTTTATCAATTTTCTGGTCAATCAATAAAATTTATACTATTCAATATCTATTTTATATTTTTTGTGGATTAGGAATTATATTTTTTTTTGTTAGCGAAATAAATGATCAAAAAAAACTGAAAAGAACAACCAATGTACTAGGATCCATATTTGGTTTAGAAATTTTCTTTTCAATCCTTGAAGCATTAACTTCATTTAGGCTGCCAATATCTCCTTTTTCAGATGTTGTTACATTTTTTGGAAGAGAACCTTCGCTTCAGCCATCTCTTGACTCATTTTCAATTCCTTCAATTATCCAGCCCCCAACAGGGTTTCAATGGAATCCTAATGATCTTGCGGTAACTATGATAATGCTGGTGCCTTTTTTTCTTTTTTTGAATCGGAATATCATTAAATGGACTGCAATAATAGCAATATCAATAATTATCATTATGACTTCATCTCGCACTGTATTACTATCAATGGGGCTATTATTTTTTGTTTACCTCATTTTTTATAAAAAACAAATAATGTCTGTTATCTTAGTTATTATTATTACATCTTTATTCTTTTCTCAAATAGATAGATTAAAAGAAAGTGAAAATATTCAGGTATCTGATATCGCAAACACCTTTTCTGCAATACAAGATGTACTAACTGATGATTTACTAATAGGCCAATCTTTATCAATAAGACAAGAACTAGCAACTAATGGAATTAAAGCAATACAAGACTCATATGGGTTAGGTGTTGGTGGAGGAGGTTCTATTGCTGTTCAAGAAAGGGTTGGAGGTGTTGATGGTAGAATTACTTCAATGCACAATTTTTGGTTAGAAGTTATAGTCGACTCAGGAATTTTATTTGCAACATTATTTTTTTTATGGTACCTGTCTCTAGCATGGGATTTATTTAAAATAGGAACAAAATCAAAAAATAAAGACTCACAATACTTAGGTAAATCAATTTCGCTTAGTATGATAATTTTTATTCCTGCAGCAATTAGTGCAAGTTCAGTAATTTATTTTTTACCAATGTGGTTATTATTTGGATTTGCAATCACAACACTTGAGATAGAATCAAAACTTAATTTTGAAGAACCTCAACTGTATCTTTAGCAGTTTTATTCCATTTAAAATATCTAGCTCTCTTATATCCAGCCAACCTTAATTTATTTAGTTTTTCTTTATCTGAAAGAATTGCCTCAGCTTTATGAATCATATCTTCAAAATTATCTGGATCAAAATAATACATCGCATTGCCTCCTATTTCAGGGATAGACCCCGCATTGCTTCCTAAAACAACAGCACCGCTTCTCATTGCTTCTAGAATTGGAAGGCCAAATCCCTCATAGAAAGATGGATATAAAAAAAGTTTTGAATAATAATAAAAATATGGAAGGTCTTCAAAATCTACATAAGGTATTCTAATTACTTTATCTACTAAATTTAGTTTGTCAATATTATTCATAATGTTTTTTTCATCATCTCCCTTAGGCCCTATAATCACCAATTTAATCTCATGGCCAGAATTAATTAATTCATTTAAACATCTAACTGCGCTAATTATATTTTTATGTTTCATCGTATATCCAACAGTTAAAAGAAAGTTTTTTGGTATATTATATTTTTTTAAAAATAAATCTTTATTAATCCCATCTTCATCTTTTTTTATTTCAGCAAAATGATCAGCTCCATGATATATCACATTTATCATTGAATCATCTACAGAATAATATTTTATTAAATCAGATTTAGTCTGATTGCTTACACAAATTATTTGATCACTATGCTTAATACAGTCTTTTATTTGAAGATCTAATCTTAAATATTCAGAATTATTATTGTGCTCAATAGCTTTAAATCTTAAATCATGAATTGTAACAACTTTTTTTGATGAAGAAAATCGACTAATAGATTGAGAGGGAAATAAAAAAACATCTGGTTTATAATTTATAAAGTGAATTGGTAATCGTAACTGTGTCCAAAGAGAATTTAATGGAAAAGACAACTTTTTTTGATTAATATTTTTGAATCCACTGATTTTGTGCTCAATTTTTTTGTGAAATTTTAAATCAAAGGAATATTCAGGATACAAAGAAGCCATTGATTGAATTAAATTTCTAGTATAAACTCCAAAACCACCTTTTTTATTTAATAATGCAGTTCGGGCATCAATTCCTATATTCATTAAATTATATTCCCTATTTTATCAATATACTAATTAGGTAATTTATATAGTAAATGAGAAAAATACTTTTGATTTCACATGGCAATTCAACCCATACAATTAAATGGGTTAGAGCGCTTCAAAAAAAATATAAAATATTTTTATTTGATTGGAGGCCAATAAATAAAGCTAATTATAATAATTTAGATAATATTGTTTTGCTTCAATCAAAAAAGAAAGGAGTTAATGAAATTCCATTTTTTTCATACTGTAAAGCATTTTTTAAAATTAAAAAATTATCTAAAAAATTATCACCAGATTTGATACATGCACACTATGCATCCAGTTATGGACTTTTGGGAGTAAAAGCAAAAAATACTTTATTGGTTACCTCTGTATGGGGTACCGATATAACTGATTTTCCACATAAATCATTTTTCCATAAGCAAATAATAAAATATATACTCAAAATTTCAGATAATATTTTTGTCACTAGTCATTTTTTATCAAAACAAGTAAAAATTATTTCTGGCATTGATTCATTATTAACTCCATTTGGTGTTGAGGCAAATAATAAAAAATATTATAATAATGAAAATGAAAGCTTTGTTTTTGGTACTGCAAAAAATATAACTAAATTTTCTGGAATTGATATTGCAATAGAGTGTTTTGCAAAATTGAAAAAAAACAATCCAGAAAAAAAAATGAAATATGAGATAGCTGGTGATGGTCCTTTTAGAAAAAAAATTAAATCTTTAATTCATAAGCTAGGATTAGAAAATGATGTTAATTTAAGAGGTCATTTAGTACATGAAAAAATAAACAATTTTATGAGCGAAATAGATGTTTACATTAATCTTTCTGAAAAAGAAAGTTTTGGAGTTGCAGTTCTTGAAGCAAGCTGTGCTGGAATCCCAGTGATTGTTTCAGATGTTGGCGGTTTGCCCGAAGTAGTAATTGATGGAGAAACAGGATTAATTATAAACAGAAATAATAAAAATGAAATAATTAATGCAATGCACTCTTTTTTAAATAAAGATAAAAAAACAATTAATATGGGTAGAAATGGAAAAGCATTTGTAGAGGCCAATTATAATTGGAAAAATTCTGTTAGAATTATGCTAAATCACTATGAAAATATTATAAAAAATGAAAAATAGATTAATAATTTTAATTATTCTTTCCTCTTTTATTTTTTCATGCATAGATAGAGATAAGAATGTCTATGCTTCATACAGGCAACCTCAAATAGTTTTTTCTGGATACCATTGGTGGAATTATGATATTATTTCAGTTGATATTTTTGGTAATGATTTTAGTCATATCACCAGAAATCAATGGTCAGACACTAATCCAATAGTTTCTCCGGATGGATCACAGCTGATTTTTGCATCAGACAGGGATGGTAATCGTGAAATTTATTCAATGGATATCGCATTTGTAGGGGGGTATTATAATTGGGTAGGTGAAAATCTTAAGAATATTTCTCAAGATCCATATTTTGATGGGGATTTTAGCTTTTCACCAGATGGAAAAAAAATTCTATATTTAAAGTATTTTCCTGAAAATGATAATTATGATATTTATTTGATGAATACTGATGGTTCAAATAAAAGAAATATATCAAACACTCCATGGTATGAGAAGAAGCCAATGTTCTCTCCTGATGGCACTAATATCATCTATCAATCATGGCAATATAATAATATTGAAATTTTCTTCTCGCATTTATTAGAGGGCAACCAAGTTAATATTACCAAATCAAGTGGTGACGATATTATACATTGGGGTAGTCCTTTTACCCCTAATGGAGACCAAATCATATTTTCTAGTAACCGTGATGGTAATTCTGAGATTTATATTTCTGATATTAGTGGAAAAAATCAGAAAAATTTATCAAATAATGAAAACTGGGACTCAGAGCCTCAATTTTCTATATTGGGAGACCAAATCATATTTTCTAGTAACCGTGATGGTAATTCAGAAATTTATATTATGAATAAAGATGGTAGCAAAGTAACGAATTTAAGTAGTAATAAAGCAAGAGATTGGAATCCAAAAGTTTACCCTGATAATAGAAAAATTGTTTTCATGTCTGATCGTGATGATAATTGGGAAATTTATATTATGGATTTTGATGGATCAAATCAGATAAATCTTAGCAATAATCCAAGAACAGATTTTTCTTTCTCATTTCTTCCTCTTCCAAATTAACTGTTATTTATAAGGATATTATTACCATTCCAAAAGTCTCTATTCTTTTACCGGTTCGAAATGAAGCTAAATATATTAGCAAAACAGTAAAGTCGCTTTTTCAGCAAGACTATCCAGATGAAATGTATGAAATCGTTATTGCTGATGGGGATTCTGATGATGGAACTAAAGATGAGCTAGAGAAACTTAAAAAGCAATTTAAGTCTATTAAGGTAGTAAATAATCCAGGATTAACAATGCCTAAGGGTTTTAATTTGGCTTTTTCTATTTCAAAATCTGAATTTATCATTATGTTTGGAGGACATTCAAAAATCCCAAAAAATTATATTACCCAATCAATTGAAAATATTAAAAAAAATAATGCAGATTGTTCAGGCGGAGTACTTAATACCATTGGAGAAGGTTTTTGGGGAAATATAATAGCATCAACATCATCATCTATATTTGGAGTTGGAAATGTTTCATTTAGAGTTCAAAATGCAAAATCTAGATATGTAAATTCTGTACCCTATGGTTGTTATAAAAGAACAGTTTTTGAAAAACTAGGACTATTAGATGAGGAATTAGTTAGAAACCAAGATGACGAGTTTAATTTTAGAATCATTCAGGCTGGAATGAGAATATGGCAAGATTCATCATTAGTAATAGATTATTTTTCACGTTCGAGTTTAAATAAACTTTTCAAACAATATTTCGAATATGGCTTATACAAGGTTAGGGTGATTCAAAAAAGAAAACAGATTATTTCCTTAAGACATCTAATACCAAGCTTTTTTTTAATATCATTGCTTGTTCCCTTTTTTTCATTTTATAGCTTTTTGACATATTTTGTTACTAGTTTATTTTATTCAATTAAAATAGGAAAGCTAAATATATTAAAATGGCTTCCTTGTCAAATATCTTTTTTTACAATTCACCTTAGTTATGGCGCTGGTTTTTTATATGGAATTATTAGATTTATATCTTTTTGGAAAAAATAATGAATAATGGTGATTTATTAATAAAAGATGAAAGAGATAATATTTTTCATAAAATAGCTAAGGATGAAAAATTTTGTGTTGAAAATAAAGAAATCCTTGATTTTGGATGCGGAGAAGGTTTTGTATTAAATTTGTTTAACGAATGGGGTGTAGAGTCAAATCTATTAATTGGAGTAGATATTTCAAAAAAAAGGATTAATTTAGCAAAATCAAAATTTCCACAATTTAGATTTACTCAAATAAATAACGACTTGCCTTTTGAAGATAATAAATTTTCTTTGATTATTATCTCAACTGTTTTTTCATCGATAATAAATGAAATAGATCGCAAATACTGGGTATCGGAATTAGATCGAGTTTTAAAGTTGAATGGTTCAATCCTTTTCTATGATATGAAAATTAATAACCCCTTTAATCGCAAAACTAAAAAAGTAACAAAGAATGAACTAGCTACGCTTTTTTATGGATATAAAATAAAAATAAATAGCCTAACCGTTTGGCCTCATCTTGCTAGATTATTATCAATCATTTCAATAAAATTTTACCCATTATTAACAAAATTTAAATTACTACACACCCATTATGTTGCTGTTTTAACAAAAAATAAATAAGATGAAAATACCATTCCATAGACCCCTGTTTCCTGAAAATACAATCAAAAAAATTGAAACTGTTTTATCTTCAGGCTGGATAACTACAGGTAAAAAAACCCATCTTTTCGAGGATAGGCTTTGCAAATACTTGAATGCAAAACATGTAATTGCTCTTAATTCATGTACCTCCGCTTTGCATCTAGGCGCACTTGCTTCCGGTTTAAAACAAAAAGATATGTTTATTGTTCCTACTTATACTTTTGTTTCAAGCGTTGAGATAGGTGAATATATTGGCGCTAGGCCATTATTAGTTGATATAGATGAAAAAACTATGAATTTAGACTTAAACCAAGTTGAAAATTATTTAAAAAAATATGGGCAAAAAATTAAAACAATTATTCCAGTGCATTTAGCTGGGAATCCAATTAAAATGCATGAATTGAGAGATCTTTCAGAATCATATGGATGCTTTCTGCTTGAAGATGCTGCACATGCTTTAGAAGCTATTGATGATGGAAAAAAAATTGGCAACACTGAGGACGCGGTTGCTTTTTCATTTTATGCTAATAAGAATATAACCACTGGAGGAGAGGGTGGTGCAATAGCCACTAATAATACTATTTTGTCAGATAAAATAAGGAAACTCTCTCTTCATGGGATGAATAAAGGTGGATGGGCTAGATATTCTAGTCAGGGTAAATGGTCTTACGACATTGGAATGCTTGGATATAAATATAATTTATCAGATATAGCCTCAATGATTGGATTAATTCAGTTAGAAAAAATTGATTTTTGGCATAATAAAAGAGAAAAGATAGCTCAAAGATATAATGAGAATTTTGATCTTATTGAAGGAATAAAATTGCCTCCATCACAAAATAATAAATCTAAACATGCTAGACATTTGTATATAATTCAAATAATTAAGGAAAAATGGACTATTGAGCGTAATGAGTTAATTATTGAGCTCAACAATAGAGGCATAGGAACATCTGTACATTATCTACCGATACATATGCACAGCTATTATCAAAAAAAATATGGTTTTAAGCCAACAGATTATAGTAAAAGCAAAATGCTTTTTGAAAGTGCCATTTCTTTACCTATTTTCCCCGATTTAAAAGAAAATGAAATCTCCCATATTATTGATAACATCAATGAGCTATGGGAAAAATATTCAAAATAATGATAAACAAATTTATTGCATTTTTCATTCTGATTGGCCTCTTCCCGCTTTTTTTATTTATATCTTTATTATTATTATTATCGCAGGGAAGGCCTATTTTTTATTCACAAAGAAGAGTTGGAAAGGACTACGCTGTATTTTCCTTATTTAAATTTAGAACCATGGTGAATGATATTAATGGACCTGAAATAACCGAAATAAATGATAAAAGAATAACTACTATTGGTAAGGTTTTAAGAAAATTAAAAATTGATGAATTACCTCAAATAATTAATATAATAATAGGCGATTTAAATTTTGTAGGACCCAGGCCAGAAGTAGAAAAATTTGTAAATGAATATGATTTTAGTTTTTTAAAAAAAATCAAACCAGGATTAACCGATTTTTCATCAATCCTTTTTTCTAGTGAAGAAATATTACTTTCTAAACTTGGAGGGGCAAAACATTATCACAAAATTTTACCAATCAAATTAGACCTGATTAACCATTATATAATTGTTAGAAATATTTGGGTTGATTGTAAAATTATTATTCTTACAATTTTTGGATTAATTATGCCCACATTGGCAAAAACTAGAATAAAAAAAGTTATATATAAAAATAATCCAGACTTATTTAATAAAATCACATCCATTGGTATATAAATAATTAAATCCTTATATTTATGAAAAGTAATTTTATTATTATTGTATGAGTACACCTAACAGGAAAATTAACCTTATCAGTTTTTTATTTGTTGATATCTTAGTTATAGCAATATCAGTTGCTTTGTCTTTTTTGCTAAGATATGAATTTAATCTTATTACCGTTTCGTATAGCCCGATATTTAGGGTTTTTGGTATTCTATTATTTACAAAGATACTTTTTTTCTACTATTTTGGTTTGTATAAGGGTATGTGGAGGTATACAAGCATTAATGATCTAATTAATATTACAAGGGCTTCCTCGCTTGGTTCATTATTAGGATTATCTATTTATGCTTTAGGATATGGCCTAACATCGTTCCCTAAATCAGTATTATTTATTGATTTTATAATTTGTACAGTTTTATTATCTATAACTAGAGTATTGGTAAGGTTTTATTATTCCAATTATGTAACAAATAATAATATGAGAGATAAGTTTTCATTCCGTGCGAAAAGAAAAAACATAATTATAATTGGCGCAGGCAGTAGCAGTGAAAAGATTATTCGTGAAATTAATGATAATTCAGCAATGCATTATAATGTGGTAGGAATAGTTGACGATGATTTGAATAAAATAGGAGCTACAATACATGGAATCCCAATTCTTGCGTCCATTGACTCCTTATCAAATATTTCTTTACCATACGATGAAATAATAATTTGTATTCCAACTGCAACAAATGAACAAATGCGTCGAATAGTTGCCATATGTAAATCTACCACCAAAGCCTATAGAACACTCCCTACTTTAACGGAGTTAATGGATGGGAAAGTATCTTTAAGCACAATACGCGAAGTTTCTATGGTTGATTTGCTTGGAAGGCAAGAGGTTCAGCTAGACCACTCTTCAATTTCTCAATACATTTACGGCAAACGCGTTCTTGTAACCGGTGCGGGCGGATCGATTGGCTCTGAGCTTGTAAGAAATTGTATGAGCTTTGACCCAGACCTTTTGGTTTTATTTGACCAAAGTGAGCATAATTTATTTAATATAGAAAAAGAATGTGAATCAAGCAACCACCCAATAGCTTTTCAGTCTATTCTTGGAGATATTAGAGATAAGGCGTTATTACATAGATTATTTTCTTCATTTAAGCCGGATGTTGTTTTTCATGCAGCAGCCTACAAACATGTTCCAATGCAAGAAAAGCACCCTTGGGAGGCAGTTCTGACAAATATCCAAGGAACTCTAAATTTAATTGATGCTGCAGAAGATTATTCTGTTGATAGGTTTGTATTAGTCTCAACAGATAAAGCTGTTAATCCATCAAATATAATGGGAGCAACAAAACATATTGCTGAAAAATTAATACATACTAAATCTATTGAATCAAAAATCAATTATATGGCAGTAAGATTTGGAAATGTAATAGGTAGCTCTGGTAGTGTAATACCTACTTTTCAAAATCAAATAAAAAATGGTGGCCCTGTAACAATCACAGATCCAAATATGCAAAGATATTTCATGTCAATATCAGAGGCTGCTCAATTAATTTTACAAGCAGGGGCATTAGGTCGCGGTGGTGAAATTTATGTTTTAGATATGGGCAAACCTGTAAATATTAAAGAAATTGCATATGAGCTTATTCGTCTTAGTGGACTAGAGCCAGAAAAAGATATTTCAATTGAGTATATTGGTTCTAGGCCTGGAGAAAAAATGCATGAAGAGTTAAAATCAAAAAGTGAAAGTATGGTTGAAACAATTCATGACAAAATTTTAATGCTGAAAAATGATGAAAAGACTAATTGGATTCAAATGAATGAAATTGCATTGGAAATAATAGAATCAACAAAATCATATAATTTTAAAGAAATATATAAGACTCTATCAAAATATATTCCATCATTAAATAATCAATTACTTAGAAATTCTCCAGATAAAATAAAAATTAATAATTAGCGTTCTTTAGTGAATAGAAACAACCAAAATAATATTATAATATTTTGGGCTCTGTTTTTGATTTTAAATAACCCTCTTTTTTCAAATCATCCATTTTTGATAAGCTTTCAATCTGATTTTACTAGCTATGAGTATCGGCCTTTTTGGCTACAATCTAATAGATGGGGAATTAATGATGGGAAAATTAGAAATAGGCTATTCATAAATTATGATAATCAAAAAAATAATTATATTAAATCAAAAGGTGAATTAGTTCAGATTAATAATAAACTCTATATTATTGAAGGAAATATTTCAGTCTTATTTAAGAAATATTTAATTACTTTTGGTATGACACAAGATGAGCGAGGAGAAATTGATCATGATTTATCTTCAGGATCATTGATATTAAGCTCTAATGCATCACCATTGCCTAAATTTTCTATAGAAACTAATGAGCCTATCAGTTTTGAATTTAAATCATTTAGATTTTATCTTACTGGAGGAATGTCTCACGGATGGCTAGATAAGGGTATATATATTTCAAAACCTTATGTTCATGAGAAGTGGGGTTATCTAAAAATAAAAAAAAATAATTTATCATTTCATTTAGGATTGATTCATGAAGCTATTTGGGGAGGTGAAACAGAAGAATTTGGGACTATGTCTAGCGATATTTCAGATTTTATGAGAGTATTTTTTGTTCAGGGTGGAGGAAAAAATTCCATAATGAATGAGAGAAAAAATTCATTAGGAAATCATCTTGGGGTTTGGGATTTAGGTTTTTATAAAAATAATAAAAATTATTTATTTAATGCATATCTGCAACACCCATTTGAGGATAAAAGTGGCGCAAGATGGCTCCTAAATTGGAAAGATGGTTTATATGGAATACAAATTGAAGATAAATTAAAGCAATTTTTTATTAATAAAATTAACATTGAATTTTTATATACTATGAATCAAAGCGGTTCAGCTGAAGTCTCAGATAGCACATATGGTTGGGATGATTATTATAATCATTATATATATTTATCTGGATGGACATATAAGGGGAAAGCAATTGGCACTCCTTTTGCTACATTAGGCACTAATGAAGCAAGGCCGTTGCTTCACATAGAAAACAATAGAATTAAAGCTATTCATCTTGGTTTTTCAGGAATAATAAATTCGAAAATTTCTTTTCGCCATTTAAGTAGCTATAGTGAAAATTATGGAACATTTTTTGATAGAAATAGACTTAATGATTTAAAGATTAATTATAAATATTCATCTGCAATTATTCAATATTCAGGCTTGATAGAGCTACAAATAAATAATATTATAGATAATGAAAAATTATCATTGAATATTTCATATGCTTACGACAATGGTCAGCTTTTTCCAAAGAGCTCAGGAACTGAATTTTCAATTAAATATAAAATATAGATTATTAATATCTATAGATAGTATTAATAATTGCACTAAATTCAAGTAGGTATAAAGAATAAGAAAACTTATTTAAACTAATCAATGGTTCTACAAATTAAAGAGCTCAGCTCAATAAATTATTAACGCGAAATGCACCTAAAAGGTGCATTTTTTATTTTAAGGAATACAAATGGCTGTAATTAAAGAAATAATAGGTTTGCAAAAAATTGATATCAAGCTTCAGGAAATTGCTTCACTCTTAGGCGATCTTCCAGTAAAGGTTGATTCGTTAAAAAGTGAAGAAATAGAATTAATTGAAAGTGTTGAAAATGGGAAAAAACGCTTAAAGGAAATAGAGCTTGAGTTAAATAAATGCGATTCATCCATTGAAGAAATAAAAGAAAAAATTGATAAGCACAAAGATCAACTTTTCTTAGTCACCAATAATAAGCAGTACGATGCATTACAATTAGAAATTGATCATCTTAAAAGTAAGATGGATGAGTTTGAAAATAAATTACTAGAATTTTCAGAAGAAAAAGAAACTTTAGAAGAAAAAACAAAATCTGAGGAAGAAAATCTGGAATCGCTTAGCACTGATTTGGTTAAAAGAAGAGAAAATCTAGAATCGCTTATAAAAGAATCTTCTGAAGAAAAAGATAAATTAGAAAAAGATCGCCAGTCTCAATTAAATGGAATTGATCAAATGATTCTTTCAAAATATGATAGAATATATGGAGCTAGAAATGGTTTATCTGCGGTTCCAGTGGAAGGCTCTGCGTGCGGAGGTTGTGGAGCATTTGTGCCTCCTCAAATTGTATCAGAAGTAAGGGCAAATCAAGGACCGCATACCTGCGATAGCTGCAGTCGATTTCTTTATCACGATTCTGAATAGTAAATACTGTTAAACTGTTTGTAACTTATAATATGAGCCGGTCGGATAGTTACTCTTAATTCGCAGATTGTGAAATTGAGAGAGGAAAGTCC
>Ga0066849_10000254_pt1 | contig 20809 bp, 23 predicted proteins | sample ETNtaG_9_FD_65492 | JGI IMG/M metagenome (GOLD analysis project Ga0066849, IMG submission 65492) | Marine microbial and viral communities from oxygen minimum zone, Eastern Pacific Ocean - ETNP201406SV69 | ecosystem: Environmental > Aquatic > Marine > Oceanic | place: Pacific Ocean: Eastern... | reverse complement strand
ACAGAATGGCGCCTTTCTGGATATGCTGGTTTCATCATCAATCTTGCATTGGCTTCAGCAATTGGTTTCCAAGCCCCAGTCCTTACCACGGTCGCATTGCGAATGGGTTTTGTAAATCGCGCAAGTCTTACGATTTACCGCCGCCATATATGGTTCAGTGCCTTTGTGATGGGGGCATTGTTATCCCCGCCAGACCCGCTTTCATTATTTCTAGTGGCTATGCCAGTGATTGTACTCTTTGAATTCGCTTTACTTCTAGACCGTATCATGCGTCCTTCATCTGATCCATCAAAGCATCAATCATAATGGGCATATGTCCTGGATGTTGCTGGTAACTAGTTCCGTGGAAGTCTGAGCCAACAGTGATGGATAATCCTTGGGCAGTAGCCTGTTTCATCAGTTCGTAACGGTATGCATCACTGTGGCTACGATGCACGGCCTCAACACCATCTATGCCATGTTCATCGAGACAAGTTATTAGGCGTTCAACAGGAACTCCGTAGTAAATTGGATGGGCGAGAGATGTCACACCACCAGCTTGCTTAACGGCGTTAACTGCTTCTTGGATGGTTGGCTTTTCATGGGGTACAAATCCAGGATTGCCATCACCAATCCATCGCTCAAAGGCTTCTTGTTTGGTATCAACATACCCCGCTTCTACCATTGCTTCTGCCAGATGGGGGCGGCCCACTGAACCTTCGGCCTTGGCCAAAACTACCTCAACATCAACGGGCATTCCGAGTGATTCTAAACGAGAACACATTGCCCTCATGCGTGGTTCTCGCCCATCCTGTTTTGGCGCAAGCCATTGAAGGAATTTGGTGACTTTCTGGTCATTTGAACCAGGCGTGTGAAACGGAAAATATGCGAGTAGATGCCATGAAGCGGATGCACGTTCTCGCTCTCTTAATTCTAATTCGCTATCATCGGGCAGGTGCGCAGGTGCGCAGGTAATTTCAACTCCGGGAATAAATCGAATGCCTTTGGTCATGGCTGCTTGCGCCCCTTCAATCCATCCAGATGCGGTGTCGTGGTCAGTTAGGGCCCAAGTTTGCACTCCATTGCTCGCCATGAGTTCAGCAACTAACTCAACGGGATGTTCTCCATCACTGTGTGTGGAATGAGAATGCAAATCAAATCCCTGAGTCCACATCAGTTCAATGGCGCGGTTGAACCTCTTTGAATGATTCGTCGCTCAAAATAGGTCGTCAAGGTCGGGTAATTCTGGTGTTAAAAACATCTCTTGGGCAGAAGGCTTTGGATGGTCATCGAATAAGTCACTCAAATCTGGAAGTACGAATAAGGGGGCTTTTGTTTCTCCCTCTAAAGACATTTCATCGGGCAATTCAGGTAGGTCAAAAATTACTTCAGTTGGTTGAATAGGTGAAGTTTTTATTGCTTGTTTCACCTCTGCGGGTTCGTCCATAGGCAAGTCCGGAAGCGGTATATGTTCTGCCCCCTGCGTCACAAAGACTCGGTCGGGTTCAAAACCAGGAATTGTATTGGGATTCTCAAGCGGGTCACTTTCCCGCCCTGGTAAAGGTACAGGTTGAACGATAACCCGCTTCAAGGCAGCACCAGTTTCTTCACTTGTTGGGTTTGCACTCTTTTGATGATTGTCCTCTTTCGCAAATTCGGTAGCCTTGGCTTCTTGTTGTGCCCGTGCGCCGAACTCACCACTTGATAGCGTGGTTATGGCTGAACGAATTTCCTTTTCATCCGCCTGGTTACCATCTCCAAGTATTGAGGTCAGAATGGTTGCTGTTGTTTGGTTGATTGTGCCACTGGACGCTGCATCTGTTGTTTGATAGGTTGGATAATTTGATGCAACTGGAGTTTGAACATCTCCAAAATCTTCGAATACCTTCATTTTACTGGAGGGCTTTGGATTGAATTCAGGAATTTCATGCTCGCTATTGGCCCACTTTGCAAGCCCTACAAGAACTGCCGCTACAATGAGGAGTACAAATTCCGCTAGTCCCCAACTCTTGTTGTTCCCAACAAAACCCTTCCATGCATTGAGGTATGCGATAATGCACGAACTAACCGCAAGCAGGATTGAAATTGCTGCGAGTTTGGGTGCTCTAGGGTCGTGGGCCACATTGGTAGCAAACGGTACGGTGATATATTGATTCTCACTTAGTCTTGACTTCTTAATTCTGCAGAGCGAACAGTATTCTCCATTAGCATCGCGATGGTCATTGGCCCGACACCACCTGGAACTGGAGAGAGCCATGATGCGATTTCAGATACATCGGGGGCAACATCTCCAGCGAGGCGCCAGCCACGCTCACGTGTGTCATCATCAACGCGATTGATGCCGACATCAACGACTACTGCACCTGGTTTAATCCAAGTGGATTTGACCATTTCAGGGCGGCCAACTGCAGCAATGACGATGTCAGCACCCATACATTCCTGCTGCGGATTTTGGGTTCTTGAATGCACAATGGTCACGGTTGCATCAGCTCCCTTGGCAGCCAGCAACAGCGCTTGTGTCATACCGACATTAAACGACCGCCCAATAACAACTGCTCTCTTTCCTGTGAGGTCGATTTCTGCCCAACTTAGCATGCGCATTACGCCTGCTGGTGTGCAGGGTATCATTCCATCTAGGCGACCTTGAACAATACGGCCTAAATTTGAGGGATGAAAGCCATCTACATCCTTACTAGGGTCGATAAGATCAGTCAATGCTTCTTCGTTCATGTGTGGTGGTAAAGGGGATTGAATCAAAATTCCGTGCAGGTCTTCTTGAGAATTCATTGCTAGAATATGCTCACGAAGAACATCTTCTGGTGTATCTTCGGGAAGTTCTAGATGGGTTGAGCGAATTCCAAGGCGTTTGCATGTCCGGACCTTTGAGTTCACATAGACATGGGATGCGGGGTCGTTACCGATGATGATGACAGCCAAGTGTGGATGGATGCCAGATAATTGTAGCGAATCAATGCGCTGAGCGAGTTCAGATTCCACTGCTGCTGCACATGCTTTCCCATCCAGTCGCTGTGCGCTCATGGTCAAATCCACATGGGTTCGGGTTTTGAGGGTTCGCTTTACGCCTTTCACAACGGCGTGCGTATACCAATGGCGCGAACGATGCACCAACCTGCTCTCGCTTCATAAATGGCAAATGCCCCGCCGAGAGTTAGACATGCAACAGACATCCATCCAATTCCTAAGGCCAGTGTTTCTGTTGCCAGCAATCCTGCTACAACAAGGCCAGTGATGAGGGATGCTAAGCCGCCAATAAGGCGGACTGCTTTTCCTTTTGCACCAATATTGCACTCTGGCATGATTACAATTATGGTAGTGTAGTATATCAAACACTGTTTTTGAATTGTATACGCTGTTATGGAGCCAACGGAGGGACTCGAACCCCCGACCGTCTGATTACAAATCAGACGCACTACCAGACTGTGCTACGTTGGCTTCAACTCCTGCGTGTAGCCACCCCTTGATGAATGAAGCGGATGGACATTCAAGAAATAGTGGGGTCAAGTCAAAGAACAATGGGGCCAAGGCGGTGATATGGTGGATGATGCCGGCATGCAATTTTTGTCATCCCATGGCAAAACAAAAAGTGGCAACGATGTCATATTCAGTTGGTTTGCTCGCTATCAAAATGCAGCTGCTGCCGGTGCAGATGCGGTGAACGGAACCATAGGTGCCTTGCTTGAGGATAATGGCGAATTGGCCATCAATGGCGTCGTAGATTCTGCACTGAGAGAAGCCCCTCCAGTTGAATTTGCAGCATATGCTCCTCTCAAGGGGCTTCCTAATTTTCTTGACCTTGCTCAAACCCTTGCTCTTGGGGAGCACCGTGGCCCACTGGAATCTATCGGAGTTAAGGGAATGGCTACTGCTAGCCCGGGTGGTTCTGGAGCCCTCTTTTTAGCCGCCTCAAATTTTGCAGAGAGAGGTCACTCAATTCTACTTAGGGACCGTCACTGGGGCCCTTATGGCGGATTTTTGAAGGGATGTGGCCTTGAGATGGAAACCTATCCACTGCTTCCTCTAGAAGACAATGAACGCCATCCACATTTTGATGCGGAGGGATTTAGAAATTCTCTGGAGAATCTTGCCACGACACAATCAACGGTCATGACATGGGTCAATGACCCAGCCCACAACCCAACTGGCCTTTCACTCCCTGGCGAAAGTCGTTATGCGCTCCTCAATTTATTCATGGAAAGTGCTACACGACATGAAAATGTAGGGCACACCTTACTCATTGACGCTGCTTATCACTTGTATGCCGAAGAGCCTCATGGTTGGGGTGAAACAATACTTGAAGCACTTGAGAATGGCCTTCCATGGCCAGAAAATCTCTTGATTTGTTTTGCGGTTTCGCTGTCAAAATCACATACAATTTACGGCCTCCGTACGGGCGCACTTGTTTGCATCCATCCAGATGAAGAAACGCTTGAACAATTGCGTGAAGTCATGGGAGTTACTGGGCGTCAAACATGGTCTGCGGCCCCTCGTGTTGCACAATATGTCATTAGTGAAATGCACAGTTCGGAAGAAGGCGGTGCTTCTTGGAGTACGGAGCGAGACCGTCTTGCAAAGTTGCTAATCGAGCGAAGAATTGCATTTGTTAAGGCGTGTGAAGAGTTGGATGTGCGTGTTAATCCTACTCACGATGGTTTCTTTGCTTGGTACGAATGCTCAGACCCTGTCGCAGTGGCAGAAAAATGTGCAGAAATGCATGTCTATCTTGTCCCCTTAAGCGGTGGAGTTCGTATCGGCTTGTGCGCTATACCGCTCCACCAAATTCCTAAAGTTGCTCAGGCTCTAAAAGCAGTGCAGCAATGAGGTGTTTCCATGACAAGACTATCCCGTGAAAATTTTCTAATCACTGGTTTTGTTTGCATTGTATTTGGGGCCTTCATGACCGTTGCAGGTTTGGGTTCAATGGCCGTGACTGTTGGTTTTTCTGGAATCGTTTTTTTCCTTGTGGGTATGTCACTCAGTAGACAAATCGGCATGTCGCCTGAAGCAATCGCTCAATGGTCACCAGATGAAGAGATGTTACCCGATGCGGGCCGTGTGATGTATCGTGTTGATGTGACTCTGGACGAGCCTGTACGCTCCTCAGTTTTGTGCGGGTCATGCGGCAATGTTGAACTTGTGATGGGTGGTAAACCAACATCCTTTACCTGCCCCAAGTGCAAAAAATCGCTTTGGGAAGAAGAGGAATAACTCCACTATTTTGAGTCATTTCAAACGGTGATTTCAAGTCGTGTGTTCCTTTGGGAGAGGCATGGATGCTCCTAATCTCTTGAATCCGGAGCGACGAATGTTGCTTCAGATGCAAAAGAACGAGCGTTCATCATGGTCCCTGGATGAGATTCTTGATGCCTGCTCGTGGACTGACCAAGCCGTTGCCGTAGGGGCAGGTCATGGTCTAGAAAATCATGGCTATGTAAGCATGAATGAAGTGATTATTACTGAAATTCGATTGGATGAAAACGGTAAGAAAGCGATTGCTTCAGGCCTTCTTGAGCAACGTTTGTGGGATTGGATGAATTCGGTAAAAGAACCTTCAATGCAGGCATTACAATTGAATTTCGAGCGTCATGAGGCTGGCCCTGGTGTAGGATTGCTCAAACAACTTGGAGTCAGTATTGACGGGGGGCTTCTCGTTGCAACAGATGCTTCATTGATTGAATCTACACTCAAACAGCGAAACGATTTTCTCAACTCACTACCAGCAGATTTGGGCGCTCTTGACGAAAGTATGCTCAAGCACTTTCGCCAGCGCAAGGGCCTCATCTCTTCTCTAGAACAGACAATCCGAACGTGGTCAATCACTTCTTCAGGCAAAGCGGTGGAGAATGAGAAGTTGAAGGAAAATGTTGTTATTTCAGAAATCACTCCTGAATTGCTTCAAACCGATGCTTGGAGGGATGCTGAATTCCGGGCATTCGATGTGACGCTTGAATCCACTACCCCACGCAGGGGGCGCGCTCACCCAATGCAAGCACTGATTGAACGAATTCGTTCGGTATTTTTGGAAATGGGATTCTCCGAACTGGTTGACGATTACGTCCAAACAGCCGGATGGAATATGGACGCCCTTTTCATTCCACAAGATCACCCTGCTAGAGAGATGCAAGACACCTTTTATCTTGAAAATCCTTCAAAAATGGAATTGTCTGATGAATTGATGGGCAAATGGAAGTCTATCCACGAAGATGGCGGAGAAACTGGTTCTACTGGCTGGGGCGGTTCATTTTCCTTTGATACAGCCCAGCGACCGTTGCTGCGCACTCATACGACAGTGAATACCATTCAGTACTTGGCACAAAACCCCAAAGATGCTTGCAGGGTATTTTCAGTTGACCGTGTGTTCCGAAAAGAAGCCATTGACAGAACCCATTTGCCTGAATTTCATCAGATTGAAGGCATTATTATGGAAGAAGGTGCAAACCTCCAGATGCTCGTAACAACTCTCAAAACCTTCTATGCTAAGATGGGATATCCAGAAGTGCGAGTCCGTCCAGCGTATTTCCCATATACTGAACCAAGTCTTGAAATTGAGGTAAAGTGGCACGGCAAGTGGCTTGAACTTGGTGGCGCAGGTATTTTCCGTCCTGAAGTCACCGAACCTCTCGGTATTGAATCGCCAGTATTGGCTTGGGGAATGGGACTGGAAAGGCTTGCTATGCTCGTTCTTGGCCTTGACGATATTCGCCAGCTCTACATTTCCGATTTGGAATGGCTTCGCCAGCAACCTCTGCTATAAATTCGCATCTAAACCTTGATAGGGCGCCATCACTTCCAATATATCATGGAATCACCTCAGGCAATTTCGCTGATGCTCTCAAATGTAGAAACAATCCCTGGCCATTCAGTGGTCAAATCTCTTGGTTTAGTCACGGGCTCAACTGTACGTGCAAAGCACCTCGGGAAGGACATTTTTGCTGGCCTAAAGAACCTCGTTGGCGGTGAACTCAAAGCATATACAGAACTCTTGAATGAATCAAGAAACGAAGCCCTACAAAGAATGATGGCTGATGCAAGTTCTCGTGGAGCAAATGCAATTGTGAACATCCGCTTTGCAACCTCAAACGTCGCAGCAGGTGCTTCTGAACTCTTCTGCTACGGTACAGCAGTTGTCGCCCAGTGAGGCATTTAAATGGACGAAGAACTCATTTTAATAATTCTTTTTTATGTTGGTATTAGTCTTCTTTCCGTCTTTCTATTTCCTACGATTTCATGGGCATTGGGCCGTTGGTATCAGGGTAGGCTAATGAATACGCTTGATGTTCAAGAAAAGCAACAAAGTGTGACATTTGGAGGGCAACTCATGGATTCAACCTCACACAAAATGAGCAATCTCTCCGCCCAAAATTCGGTTCTCCTTCACACAAGTATCGTGGTTGGACCGTCGATGGGTCAGATGTTTTTCATGTTCATCAAAGCCATCTTTGGTGGAAGGTTACACTCCTACGATGTTGTGACAAATTATGGCCGTAGGGAAGTTGTCCGACGTTTACAAGAACAAGCCACTCAACTTGAATGTTCATCCATCGTTAATCTTCGTATTGAGACCTCAACCGTTTCTTTTGCAAAAAACAGCAAAGCCAAGACTTCATCACTTGAATTTCTTGCTTACGCAACTGGAATTAGAAAGTGAATCTTACTCCCACTCTTCTCGAAAACGGTCTTGACGTCCAATTGCTTCTTCTGTTGAGTGTTTTTCATCGGGTTTTATTTCACCAGGGTCAATGAATACGGGCTCATCCTCATATTCATCTTCGTCGCTGTGTGACTCCATGTGATGGCGAAGAAATTTTTTGAAGTGCTCATTCCCCCCTCTCATAAATTCAGTTGCCTCGTAGTTTTCATCGGGCTGTCGCTTTCTTTTTCGCTCCATACGTTCATCTTCCAGTCGTTGTCGATGGCGTTGTTTCCAGAACATTGTAAACACTATACGCATCATTTTCGGGTCGTTAGGGAGCGCATGATTTTCGGGCCAATCAAGTTCCATTACCTCCTTGACAAAGGTGCTGTAAGCAGTTATGTAGAGTTTCATGTCTTCTATGTGAAATTCATGTTCATCCTCATTGGAATTCTTGTTCTTGTTTTTCGTTGCTTCATTCTCTTTTTCATCCATTCTTTCACCAAATGTAAGGTGCGCCGAGAGTATATCAACCCAGAGGTGAATGATAACACATCCTCAAAAAGGGGAAATCAGTGGGCCGTGATATGGAACTAGTCGGAACCGTGAGCAGTGGGCTTGGGAGAGCCCATGTTTTCATGGCGCAGACTCACTATCAGGAGCAGTTTCGCGAGATTCTCGGTCAAACAGCATGGCCAGGAACACTCAACATTGAGGTTGAAGAAGAAATTCTCAGTCAATACATAGCATTACGGCAAAAAGCGGGGATCGATACATTAGATGCGCCAAAGGCTGCGAGAGATGCAGCAAATGAATACAACGTCTCCAAATATGAACTCATTCGTGTTCGGGGTTTCTTGCGCGATGGAGTTTCATTTGGTGGAGCATCTGCCTTTCAAGCATCGATTACGAATGGTGAAAATTCTGTTGATTGCGCATTGCTAATTCCTGATTTAACAAGACATGTTGACGTTGTTGAAGTCATTTCTTCAGCATTTTTGAGAGAATACTTGGACCTCCGAGACGGCGACATAGTAACCCTCTCACTCGCTTGAGTTGTGGTAACTCAAAGGGAGCATGCCGATGGTTGCCCATTCGTTGTAAAGCATGGTTTTCATTTCATGTTGAGCCGCCTGTTGCCAACGTGAACGACGTGTACGCTCGGCAGTTCTCCCTGTAGGTGGAGGGGAAAGTGAAGTAATGTGTGTTGATTCTGGTAGGGGGAATTCCTCCCAAGAAACGCCCCATAGTACCAACCATTCAGGAGGGGAAACGCCAAAATCTACCGGTTTGAGTGGCTCTTCTATGGCTTCAATAATTTGGTTTTGTGTTAATTCCCCTATGGACAAACGGAATAAGGCATTTGCCGTTCGCCTTACTTGATTCCACAAAAATGCTTCACCTGTGATTTCAAAACCAACGAGTCTCTCACTCTCAATCCAAGGTTTGGCACTCAGTATCGTCCGCATTGGATTCTTACCTTCCTCCAATCGAGCAAAGTTCCGAGCATCGTATGTGCCAACAAAGCACTGTAGCCAACTGTTGAATTTTTCAACATTTGGAGCTTTCCAAAATTCAATTCCTTCAAGTCTGTAGCGATACACTCGGAATTCAGCCAAGCGTGGGTTCCAATCCTCGTCAACTTCTTCAACTGTCAAAAAGGCGACATTTTTGTCCAATCTGTCATCAATTGCCCGTATCATTTTCTTTGGCGTCAAAGCATTCCATAATTCACGCTCTATCGTTACGATGCCTCCGTTAACACGAACATGCACTCCAGCATCTGTTCGGCTTGACAAGACAAGTATATGCTCTTCGTTTTGAGGGTCAAGCCACTTAAGCGAGCGAAAGACCCGAATCAATTCTCCTTGAACCGTACGTACATCAGGTTGAATTTGACTTCCATGAAATGCGTCACCCAAGTATCCAAGCCGAAAGAATAGGCGAACCGTAGAGGCCACCGTACCCACCTCACTCTTCGGATCCGAGGGTTTCAATCGCGTCTTCAACAGAATAACCAAGAGCACCAACAGCCCACTCTAGGGCTTGCTTGAGCCATGGTTGAACCATGGGGGCTTTGCGAGAAGGGTCCATCACCTCAATGGCGTCGACAAGGTTGCGGCTTGCCGTGAATAGGATTTCGTCAACTGGGATGTCTTCAAGTTCAAGGCGACGTGCATAACGCTGGAATTCTTTGACAGCAACAGGGATTCGTCGGCATTCTAGGGCGAATGAAGCGAAGTCTGCGATGTATTCCATGCTCTCTTCATCAAGTTCCATGGCGGTCTTGTACGCTTTCATGATTTTTCGTCCAGCGATGACGTCATCTTGTGCGTCAGCGTTTTTCATGTTAGCAAATTCTGCCCACATGTGGTGTAGTTCGGCCACATCAGAATGTTCTTTGATTTTGTTTTCAAGCTCTGCAATAGCACCATCAAGGTCACCGTTGCTAAACATCTCAATTGGGCCTTGTAGTAATTCTTGTACCATCATAACCATCTCGTAACCCTGCGTGGGGGATGGTGCTTTTCAAGCCTCGCTTGAAGCATTCAAGAGTCTTCTTTGGTGATAGCGCTTTTGAGGTCTTCAAGCAAGTTGGATGAAGAGTGCTTCTTATGCATTTCATTGAGCATCATCTTGACCTTTTCCCACTTGCGCACTTTGTAGAAGCAATGTTTTGGGTCAGGGTCTACGCGACGGGAAGTACGCTGATAGGTGAGGAAGGCGAAAAATGATTTCAAAAATCCTTTCTTGACCTTATCTGCAGTGGAATCGCCTGAGTCAGATGAACCTCCTGTCGTGCCTGCACTGACGCCGACGGTTTCATCCACAAGGCCAACGCCCGAGTCGGTCATGATGGTCACAGTAGCGTATCCAAGAAGAGTCCCCATAGGTGTTCGTTCCACCATGACCTCTGAAATACGGTCAAAGAGAATGCGTCGGTGGGACCGAGAAAGCATGAATGAATGTTGGAAAATTACAGCGTTTGTTGTAATAGCGTAAGAGAAACTTCGCTGATAGAACCAAGTTGCACCACAAAATGCTAGGCTGAATACAAGGCCGAAAATGAAGTAACTGTAGTCAATTGGGATGAATGGCTCCATGTTTTCCGCCAAGAAGATGTTTGCAATGGTTGCAATGAGCTGGTCGATTTGAACCACGACAGGTGCAAGCGTGATGGCTAGAAGTGCCATAGTTGTCCAACGTCCAGATGTGGACAAATTGAGCATGCGGTTAAGCCATGTAATGCCACCCATGACGAGAACAAATCCGATCGGCAAATCTTCACCAGATGACAAATCTAGAATTGTGGCAAGTAGTTTTACACCAGCGGAAGCATCTCCACTTGCTTCGGGAGGATTGCTGAAAAGCATGTGGACGCCAAATACAAGCAATCCTATGAAGTACATTCCCAAGAACGCAAGGGTGCTTGGCCGTGCTTCTCCATTTTCTAGGACAGTTTCTCCAGAGATAAGGCGGTACTTTTTGGTTTGAGCTTCAATTTGAGCATCTTTGGATGATTCGAGGGTGGTTGCCTCGGTCTTTTCGTCTTCTTCTGGTGCAGGTGAGTCTTCGGACATGGTGAGGCCTCTAATGTGGGGTTAGAATCACTTTAAACAAATACCTTGCCCCGTATAAGGCATAAAAATCAATGAAGCAACCCCCAAGAATGTTCAGCGTTACCTCTTGCCCAACCATAATCCTGCCGTGTTCTTTTGCCGAATTCATCAGTGATTTCTAATTTCTTCAGTTCAAGAGGATATTCATTGTATGTGAGGTGTGACCAAATTCCGCCACGCGTGGGTTGGTCAAAGTGCCAGTGTGCACGGTCAACTGCTTCAACTTTGAATTGTATACAGGTTCTCCCATTCCACATTTTCACCGAAAATTCGGGAAGCGGTGAATGTGGACTTTGCCCATGAATCCCTTCCATTCGTTTTGACGCCCTTTTGATGACCTCAACCCTTGCGAACCGTTCAGTTCTTTGGTTTTTAGCATCATGAAACATACCTCCCTGGGAAAGGCCGATGTGCTGAATGTCTCGTCTTTTCCAAGGGTTGGGGTTGCGTGCAGTTATAGTGGGCGCTAGATGTGGCAAAAACCAGTCAAGGTATGAGCCATCTTCAAAGTGCAAAACTCCCCAATACCATGGGGGAGATGGTGCCTGAACGCACACTTTCTGAAAATATGCGCTACCCTCAACATCTTCCCCTCCAACTACACCCTTGACCTTTGTACCGTGTACTCTAAGAATATCATAGCCCATATTTGCTGCATAGGTTGCAGTTGAAGGACGGGCAACAGACATTGCGTGATTCCACGGGGAAAATTCTAGAGACATGTCTTTAGGAGCGCCATTCTTTACTGCATCATCATCTCCTTTGAGTTTTAGCCAAAATTTGGACATGTCGCTGGCAAGTCCCATTGATAGGTCATCTTGAAGCAGGGGAACAACGGCACCTCCACCCTTTCCAAGTCCTTCCCCCGGCCATGCAGGGTGCAAGTCGTCTAAGGTAATCATGCGGCATATACGCTTGATGTAAGGTTCATGCATTCTTTTCCCATCAAACCACCAAGCACATACCATCCCATCAATGGCCATGCCGTTGTGTTCGTCAAATCCTGGACGACCCTTTGGAGTCCATTCTTTTCCATTGACATCAACCAAGTCATTATCTTTAGTCGACCAGAGAACCATTAATTGCCTTCCACTTGGATTCCCGTCAGGGTCGTCAAGCATGACTAGCCACCACCACCAGTCCCATGTCAAGTGCCACAATGGCTTGCGTTGTCCCAAGGCCCACATGGTGGAAAAGTCACCCTCAAAAGCATCTGGTTGTAGCGGCTTTGGATTCATCCCCACACCTCAGTCGATTTCTTTGGATTTGAACAATGCCCCACCTAAAAACCAACATGTTGCTGCTTGGAAGAGCATTACGCAGATTGATACAACAATCGTCATAAGAGGGGTGAGTCCCAATCCTGAATCTGATGCAAAAATTTCCAGTGCGAGTGAACCTGTTAGAGGTTCTGCATTGTTACTGCCCCCAGCCCAAAGTCCGAGTTCAAGGAGGAGAGATGTGTCGCTCCAAGCGAGGGCTGCGCCAGCATCAACGATGTTCATCGCCCATCCAATTACTGAAAATCTAAGGATTGCAGCATCAGGTGCGCCAAGAGTTGTCAAAATCATTCCCAATTCCCAAGCTGCAAAAGGAAGAGCAAGTATAATTCCATGTTTCCATAAAACTCCAAGTAAACAAAATAGCATGGCGTAAACAAGAATCGCGAGAAGTGATGCCAGCAGTACCGCCATCCAAACGCCGAGGTCTTTGAATCTGAAAAATCCATCACTTGGTCCGAAGAAACCTGTGACTAACGCTGCAAGTACGACCATTCCGGTCATATACGGCCAGGCCAATCCCAAGAATCCCAAAATACGATAGAGGAATACTTCAGAACGTGCAATTGGTTTTGAGAGCATGTAATGCATGGTCCCGGAGGTCATTTCATCACGGACAAGGCCAGTTGCCATGAACAATGGTACAAAGATACCAATTAGGAATACGAACCCAAATTTACCAAGCGCCAGAACGAATGCTCGGTGTATTGATTCCTTGGCATATGAATCATCATCGGGGTCTTCATCAACACCTCTATCACCTAGGATTCCAGCATCAAAACCGTTGTAGTAGGACGGTTCAGTAACTTTCACATCACAAGGGATATTGTTGTTGTTTGTATCTTGCTGAGAGGCTGTTTTTTCCTCCGTTCTACAATCTCCATCATCGTCGTATCCGTAACTCCCTGCCGCTAGAGATTCAATATCAAAATCATCTTCATCAATCCATTTTGAGGGGTCGTCAGGGGCTACAGGAGGGTTGAGCAAGCCAGGATGAGAATCCGAATCCAATATGTCGGTACCATAGAGGATTTCTTGTCCGTTAGGATAACCATCCATGTCAAAATCTCTTGAATCCCCATCATTATCAATTGCCTCGTAGTCCCTCATCATTGAATCGATGTAGAACATCGTCAATACGGCCATTGCAAGGAAACCAACTCCCATGACAACCCATGTTGACAGTCGCTTTCGTTGCTGTCTGAGAGTGAACTCGGCAACGGCCATGGCTTTGCGATCTAATGCTCGCCAGATAGTTGGTTTGTCACTCATGCGCTACCCCCCGTAAGGTGTCCCAATAACGACTCAAGGTCGTCGTCAGGGTTGTCAATGAGTGTTACTTTGTGCCCGTTATTGACAATTAGTCCAGGCAATTCGGAATGCAGGGACCCAAAGTGGTAGGTTTGGATGAGTAGTTCGGTGTTGCTCGGGAAACTTAGCCCAAAAACAGCAGGGTGGCCAAGAATATCTTTGGCTAGGGAACGAGCGTCTTCCCCAACAATGCGTATGGTGTGTGGGATTTCATCAAGTCGTTCACGAATCGCATGAAGGTTGCCAAGAGCCACAAGTTTTCCTTGATGAAGGATAACAATTTGTTCAGTAATTCGCTCAATTTCACTGAGGATATGGCTACTTACTAGCACGGTTCGGCCCATCTTTCCAAGTTCGCGAATGACATTCATCACCGTAGTTCGGGCCAGCGGGTCGCAGCCCTGTAATGGCTCATCAAGAATAATCAATTGAGGGTCATTAACCAAAGCATGGGCGATTTTTGTTCGCTGCCTCATCCCTTTGGAAAATTGTCCAATTTGCTTATTGATTACATCGGATAAGCCGACAAAGTCTAGCACTCGAATTGCTTCCTTTCTTGCTTTGTCTCTTGTCATTCCATGAAGGCGGGCAAAGGTACTCACAAAATCAAGAGCCGTCATCCAATCATGCATTTTTTCATGCTCGGGAACAAATCCTACCCTTGCATAAGGCGCTGGATTTTTCCAAGGGTCTGTTCCAAACAAGCGCACTTCTCCAGCAGAGGGTTTCAATTTCCCCATGATGAGTTTAAACATCGTAGATTTACCCGCTCCGTTCATCCCTAAAAGACCAGTAACTCCTCCGCTTAATCCAAGAGTGATATTACTCAAAGCGTGAATTCTTCCGTACGATTTTGAAACGCCTTGAAAATATACAACAGGCATATTTACATCTGGTTGCCACTCTTTGGTTTCAGCACTTCCTTGTTGTGTTGGGTCTGGCATCATTCACGAGTCACCTCCATTGAGGAAACACGTGAAGCGAGAACATACAAAGCAATGGCATTCATTGCAACCAATGCGACTAAGGAATATGTCCAAGGATATTGGTCGTAGGTTTGTTGTGTACCTATGAGTGCTTGTCCAACATGAGCTACACAGTCATAGGGTGAAAGGAGGTAAAGAATTTCACGTTCAAAGAGATTTTTCACGATTGAAGCAATTGTTTTGGAGCCAAAAAGAATGGCTACAAGGCCAATACCAGGGAAAAATTTCCCCTGTGATACACTTGAAAGGGCAAGACCAATGCTGGTGTAGGTGATGATGAGGATTATTCCTGCGATAAAACCAGCAAGAAACATAGGAAATACATCGACCATCCATGACCACCCGCGTCCAAATGCGAGAATCTCAGCCATGAAATACAGCATGTAGGTGAATAAGATGACAAATGACTGAATCAGTGCCACGGATAGGTACTTCATTCCGATGTAATCAATGCGTGAAACAGGTCTTGAAAAATAGAGTGCTGAAGTGCCATGTTGCCGGTCTTCGGAGATCACACTTCCAACTAAGAGTGCAGCCACAAGCGGGTAAAATAGGACATTTCGAGGGAAGAAGCCCAATACATGGCCGTATAGATTGTCACGGCTCACGCCGAAAAGTGTATGGAATTCAGCGCTTCCAAGGAGGCCAGATAGAAGTGTGAATGCAGCATCGCTCAGAGCGCCAATAAAGGCGATTAGCAGAAAAATCCTCGTAGGCATTGACCAAGGGCGATGCCCCTTCTTGAAGACGCCAAGCAGATGATGGCGAAGAATGGCCCAATTTCTCATCCACCTTGGGTTGAGAGTTCCCTCCCAGGTGGTGTATTTTTGCTCAAAAATTTCGCCACCAGTAGCTGTTTGTGCACTAGTCTCGGCGAGGTCAATTTCGTCACCGCTATCAGAGCCCCATGCAACGTCCATGCGACCTTTTCCAGTGACTGGCGCTTCAGCATCAAGAGGCTGGTCCTCACTCACGAAGCACCACCTCCGAGTGACTCAGGTGCATCCACGCGACGTGCTTCAATAGGAGAGGATAACAAATCTTCACTCGATTTCACTTCATAACCTAGATTTTCCATGATTGCGAGAAAGAGGTCCTCAAGAGAGGCTTCATATTCGTGCATTCTCCGGATTTGAGCACCAACTTCGCTTGCTGCTTGAAGAATATGGGTAGTTGTGTCTTCCTGAGTATTTGCAATACGCATGACTCTCCCTTCTCTTCGGATTTTGAAACCTCGGTCGCGCAATAATTCTTCAAGTGGTGTTGCTCCTCCCCATACATGAATTTCAACTTCTCTGTCAATTGCTTTTAGGTCTTCAATTCGCCCTTGAGCAGCTAATTTTCCCTTGTGAAGCAGTACGATGTTTTCACACACTCGCTCCACATCCTCCATCAAATGGCTAGCCATCAATACGGAACGCTGTCCTTCCTGAACCATGGTGTTGAGTGTCGAAATCATGAATTCACGAGTTTTTGCATCAAGACCGTTTGATGGCTCGTCGGCGATAATTAATTCAGGGTCATGAATGATTGCACATGCAAGTTTCGTGGCTTGCTTCATCCCTGTTGAGAAACTTTTGATTTCGCGATACCTCTGTTCGCCCATGCCGACAAATTGGAGTGCTTCATGGGCGCGGTTGAGCGCTACAACAGGATTCATTCCCAATAATTCACCAGAATAGCGAACTTGGTGGATGGCGTCCATTTCAGGATTTAGTGCATCGTATTCAGGCATGTATCCGATACGAGAACGTATTGCTTCGCCCTGGGTCTTAATGTCGTATCCAAGGACGGTTGCCTCGCCCGAAGTGGCTTGAATGAGGCCAAGAACTGTTTTCAGGAAAGTGGATTTTCCCGCACCATTCGGACCAAGTAGACCAGTCGCTCCATGTGGCACAGATAGGTTGAGATTTTCAAGAGCGACATGCGCGCCGTAGGATTTCGTGAGGCCCTTGCTGTGAATGACAAGGTCGTCTTCCATAGTAGTCACAAAAATACGAGATAAACGACGACCCTTGAAGCCTTTGCCTTCTTGCCTTCAATGAATCCTATTCCTTTTCAAGAATACCGCCACGGGTCTTGACTGCAATTCCCTTTGAGAATGAGCGGATTTCATCAGCATTACACTGAGAAATACCATGGCCCAACAATATGCCCTTTTGATTGACGATTAAGCATGGGTCTCCAGGATGAATCCATCGGTCACAGGCGGTAATGAATCCATGAAACACATTCCTTCCCTGACGGACGAAGGGTTCTGCGTCGCTTTCTACAATCACAACGGCGGGTCCATTCCCCGAGGTTCCGTTCAATTCAGGAACAGGTATTGTTTTTGGAAGCGCTTCCTTTCGTTGACTGAACATATGTGCGGCACCGATATTCGTGAGTGAAAGCCCTCCATCTCGTAATCTTGGGCTCAACATATGCTCGCCATTTGAATCAAGAACATTCTTTACGCGGCCTTGTCGGTTGATGATATACGACGCACCTTCAGCGATTGACTCAGCCGATAATCGGTCCATGTTTAGCATCACCATCATTTTCTCAATTGCTTGATGAAGATTCAAAACATTATCTGCAGCCTTTCTATCTTCGTTTTGGATTGGCTGGTGGAGCTGCTCGGTTGACAAATTCAAACGTTCAAGTGCCTGCTCCATTCTTGCCTTGATTCCGTCACCCTTTGCGTTCACGCAAGAATACGGCATTTCACCCATCCCAAGTCGTTCTAATTCCCGCTTGATCCATAAGTCATTAGGGCGATGGTCAAGTACCCATTCGGGGGCATTAACATGAGCGAATGGATTGACGTCCTCAAGTGCGACAGGAATTATTCCAAGCGGAGTTAGCATGAGGGTTTGAACACTCGGGGCATGATGTTGAAGCCAGATGAATTGGTCTAGTAGTCGGTCACGAAAAGGTCCTCGGATTCCGTGGAATATGAAGGCACATGCCGTACTTTGCCGTGCAGTCCAACGAGTATGTATTGCGCGGCGTGCTTTCTGAATATGAGGGCGGACGAAGGTATCATCTCCCGACCATTGAACCCCACCAGTTCTCGGTGTTTGCTGATTCCAAACGACCCAATCCCAGGAGTCTTCCCACATTCCTCTATCGCCTTCAATATCCTTTGCAGCATCTCTGTCTGTGTAGAATAAATCCCGACGGTAGTTACCACTTATTGCAGGGCGTGTTGAGAGCCAAAGGAAGGCTTCTCTCAGAGCAGGGTGTTGGTGGCTGCGCTGTTCGGCGAGTTGCCAAATTTTTCCATCACGTACCGCCTGTTTGCATCGGGCGAGTTCGGCAAGAGTTACCTCAAGATTGTAGTGTGCTAGGCATCGCTCTTTTTCGAGGGCTGGCATAGCACGGACATCTGCTGGACTTAGCGTGGCAACACAAGGCATCAAAATTGGCCAATCTACCAAGTCATCAATTCGCTCAGTTCCCCATGGCGTTAACAAGCGTCCATCACGAGCAAAAAGAGCATAGGCAGCCGAATCAAACAAATCAGCACCGAGGGCAATTGACATTGGAAACAGCATAGGATGGCCACATCCAAACATATGAACTGGACGGTTTGGTGGTAAATGAGGGAGCGCAGCCATCATAATCTTCGCATAGTCTTTGTAGCGTTGTTGCTCCATAACTGGGACAATTCCTCCAATTGGATGCACGGAAAATTCATGCTTGGCCATTAATTGAGCAGATAACTGACGTAATTTACGAAACACGCCGCCTTGAATTGGGCCGTTGAGCATGGTTTCTCCAGACGCCTTCACGCTCGCTTTTGCCCTATTTGCAGTCTCATTGACGGCATCTTCAACTTCTTTTTCGGTCATGTCAGGACGTGAAAATACATCGAGCATGGTGGCAATATCAACGCCAATGGATTGTTGAAAGTTAACGATTTCTTCTACGCCTACTTCCACATCACCATACATATAGGACTGAAAAGTTCCCGAATCAGTCATGATGACGCCAGGGAAATCCAATAAGGAATGGACGCCATTTTTTTGTGCCTGAATTTTGAGGTCATCATGCTTCCAGATAATGTAAGAGTTGGTAATGAGCGCTCCAATTCCGTATTTATCCCACATAACTCTCGGTTCAATGGTTCGGATGTTTGGATTGACGACGGGAAGCAGTGCTGGAGTTTCTAATACGCCGTGTTCAGTGTGGAGCCTACCTAGGCGAGCACGCCCGTCTCTTTGGGTTACCTCGAACTTTCCTCGGTCTTGTTCCCTGCATGGCTTGGGGTCCTCGCGGGTACCTTCTCTCCATGCGACCATGTACGACCCTCTTCCAATGAATTATCAAAGCCTCGGATGGTATGGGACGGACGATTGCTGTTTAAGGGTCTACAAATTCGACTGTTCCATGAGCGAGAATAAATTCACGACCGAGTTCATCAAATGTATCAAGAAGAGCAGATGAGAATTTGATGGAATTCACTTCAGCGTCCTTTTCAAGGTCTGTTTTAACTCCTTCAAGCGTACCAGGGGCGGCGCCACATGAAAGGCAAGCTCCAGTCAAATCCAAGATGATATCAAGGCCATCATCTGTGGAAACACAACGAGTTACTGAAATCCCGCCGCCATGACCGTCAAGCGCAGCACGGACTGCACCAAGACGAGAAAGCAATGCGGGGACGAAGTGTGGCGATTTGGTGAGTTCAATCAGTGATGTGTTTCGCAGACGTTCTTCTTCTTCCGAATCGGTTGTTTCTGCAATTCTACGTTTTGATTCGACTTCCATGGCCGCCTTTGCCTCAGCAGCATAGCGGGCGACCAAGTCGTCATCCATGACAGGTGGACCGAGCGGTCGCCTTTCAAGTCTCGTTTTGTTTTTAGGTAAGAGGTTCAGGCTAGTCAGTGTTAGTTGAATACGCAGACTCAAGTCCAATTGTGCCCTACTACATCCCTTGATAAAGGATGGGCGGGAGGCAGTAGCAGGGTGTGGCTGAAGTGACGGAGATTCTTCGTATCGAAAAACTTCATGTGAGTGTAGATGGAATTCCTATTATCAATGGATTGAATCTAACGATTAATCGTGGTGAAATCCACGTAATTATGGGCCGAAACGGTGCAGGAAAGTCAACCCTTGCAAGTGTTTTGATGGGTCATCCCGCTTACGAGGTCACTGAAGGTACGATTCATTATCTCAACAAGCCACTTGAAGAACTCAGTGTCTTTGAGAGGGCAAGGGCAGGAATGTTTCTCTCTTTTCAATATCCCGTAGTAATCCCTGGAGTACAAGTTGGAACTTTTTTGAAAAAATCAGTTCAATCGGTGCGTGAAGAGCCAATCAAAGGTCGAGCCTTCCGCAAGGAACTCAATGAAGCGATGGACACACTCGACATGGAAAAGTCGGTTTTATCACGATATGTTAACGATGGATTTAGTGGCGGAGAAAAAAAGCGTTTGGAAATTCTCCAGATGTTGATGTTAAAGCCAAAACTTGCCCTTCTTGACGAAACTGATTCTGGTCTTGATATTGATGCGCTAAGAATCGTGGCCAAAGGTATTAATCAGGTAGCTCCGCAGGCAGGTTGCCTCATAATTACTCACTATCAGAGATTATTGGAACATGTCATACCAGATTATGTTCATGTTATGATTGAAGGGCAAATTTTGATGACTGGCGGGGCAGAACTTGCCCTCAAACTTGAAGAGAAAGGCTATGATTGGATAGAAGTTGATTCGGAGGCTTGAACATGAGCGAAGAAGCACATGAGGCAGTTGGCGATTATCGGTTTGGTTTTCATGATCCAGAAAATTCAACCATTCGCTTTGACAAAGGCCTTTCGGAACAAGTAGTGCGAGATATTTCGGCCTTGAAAGAAGAGCCTCAATGGATGACTGAAATCCGCATTAAAGCCTACAAACACTTTGTTCAACGACCTATGCCTGATTGGGGGAATTGTGAGTCACTCAACGAAATCAAATTTGATAATATCACTTATTTTCTACGCTCTTCAGATGCTAC
>Ga0066849_10000235_pt1 | contig 21340 bp, 18 predicted proteins | sample ETNtaG_9_FD_65492 | JGI IMG/M metagenome (GOLD analysis project Ga0066849, IMG submission 65492) | Marine microbial and viral communities from oxygen minimum zone, Eastern Pacific Ocean - ETNP201406SV69 | ecosystem: Environmental > Aquatic > Marine > Oceanic | place: Pacific Ocean: Eastern... | reverse complement strand
TACTGCCAGGAATAATAGCTTACGTGATAAATCTTGATCCTGCAACAGGAGAATTAATGAAAGTTCTCCCAGAAGGTTTTACATCTTCAGATGGAAAAATATTGAATGATAATGCAGCTCCTTGGTTGATTAAAAATTATATTCCTGTGGGCATAAAGGGTTTAATTCTAGCAGCTCTTGCAGCAGCCATTGTTTCATCACTTGCATCAATGCTAAATTCAACATCAACTATTTTCACGATGGACATTTATAAAGAAATAATTAATAAAAAAGCTAAAGATTCTGAATTAGTGAAAGTTGGACGATTTGTAGTAATAGTTTCACTTTTTATAGCTATGCTTATAGCTCCAATGTTTGGTAATTTAGGACAAGTATTTCAAGCAATTCAGGAGTATACAGGAGTAGTAAGCCCTGGAATTCTTGCTGTATTTATTATGGGACTATTTTATAAAAAAGCAACAAATAATGCAGCAATATGGGGAATATTACTTTCTATACCAGTAGCTATGTATTTTAAAGTTGTACCAAAAGGATGGATAGAGTTTATGCCTAGTTTTTCTCAAGGATTATTTATTGGAGAAATTCCTTTTCTTCACCAAATGGGCATAACATTCTTGGTTACTATGTTTATAATTTACATCATAAGTTACCTTGAGGGAAATGAAGATGACCCAAAAGCTATAAAATTATCAGGAAAATTATTTGAGACAAAACCATCATTTAATATTCCAGCATTTACTGTATTAATAATTACCACAATGCTTTATGCAATATTCTGGTGAAATAGATGATAACAGACAGACAATTAAATCAAGGTAATTTTTTATTTAGATATAGAGGAGTTTTACCTATTCCAATAATTTTACTATGTATCTTATTTTATTATTTGAATTCTAATTCAATTTCTAATCATCAGTATATTATTTGCTTAACAATATCTGTTTCTGGTTTATTTATTAGAATGTTTACCATAGGATTTGCATACCATAAAACTTCAGGAAAAAATACTAAAAAACAAATTGCAGAAAAACTCAATACCTCAGGTATCTACTCTCTTCTAAGAAACCCTCTTTATCTTGCAAATTATTTAAATTGGCTGGGAGTTGTTCTTTTACTATCTAATAAATTAATTACTTTAATAGTCTCCTCTCTTTTTGCAATGTTATATTATAAAATAATATTAGTTGAAGAAAATTTTTTACTACAAAAATTTAAAGAAGAATACAAGTCATATTACTCAAGTACACCAAGAATAATTCCATCTTTTAAAAACTGGAGAAAGCCAATTAACAAGTTTAATTTAAAAAAATCTTTGATAAATATTAAAAATGGACTTCTAGGTATCTCTGTATTATTCTTTATAATTAATAGCATAGAAAACTATAAAGTAAATTCAGAAATTATAAATACAAATTGGATTTTTTATTTCTTAATTTTTACATTGATATTTTATATCTATATGAAATTATCTATTAATTCTAAAATGAAATCCAGTAATTAACTCCTTGAGTTAACTTAGATAAGAAGCTAATCTAGGATTTTAATTGACCAAAGCACATTTTCTTTTAAGATAATCTTTTATCATTATTTAAATTTAGTGATCTTTAAAGAATAAATTTTTTATACATACTGAAGTAATAATTTTAGATGAAAATTAAGTTAGCTAGTTCAAATTTGAATCAAACTCCACTTGCATGGAATAAAAACATTAATAACATTAAAGATAGTATCAGTCTTTCAATTAAAAACAATGTAAAAATCTTATGTTTTCCAGAACTCTCAATAACTGGTTATGGATGTCAAGATCTTTTTTTCAGCAAATGGTTTATCGAAAAATCAAATGAAAAACTTATTGAAATTTCTAAAGTATGTAAGTCAATTACAGTAATTATTGGACATCCTATTTTACACAAAAAAAAATTATATAATGCTTGCTGCATAATTAGAAATTCAAAAATTTTAGGTTTTTTTATTAAAAGCAATTTACCAAATGATGGAATACATTATGAAAAAAGATGGTTTAATCCATGGAAATTTGGTAAAATAGAAAAAACAAAATTTAATAATATAGAATACCCAATTGGGTCAATCCAGTTAGAATATAATGATAAAATCACTTTAGGGTTTGAGATATGTAGAGATTCATGGGATATTGAGAGACCTGCCAATTACATCAAAACTGATAAACATCTTATAATTTTTAATCCAATAGCTAGTCATTATGCTTTCAATAAATTTAATTTTAGAAAAAACCTTACTATCAACAGTTCTAAAAAATTTAATTGCACCTATCTGTCTGTAAATTTACTCGGAAATGAATCGGGTAAAATAATATTTGAGGGAGATACAATTTTAGCTCAAAAAGGGAATTTAATAGATATCTCAGAGAGATTTTCTTTTAAAGATTATATCATAAACTATTTTAATATTGATCTAAAAGGAAATAATAAAAAATATAAAGAGACACCAATTAATAATTATGAAGAATTTATAAATGCTTTTTCTGTAGGGCTTTTAGATTATCTTTCAAAATCTAAACTAAAGGGTTTTGCATTATCATTAAGTGGTGGATTGGACTCTTCATGCGTTGCAATATTAATCTATGAGATGATTAAAAGATATATTGATAGAGAAGGAAGTGATAAACTAGTTAAAAGATTGAATTTACAAAATATTAAATTAACTGATAATAAGAATAAAAACATAAAACTGATTCTAAACATTTTACTTCATACTGCATACCAAAAGTCTATAAACTCTTCTTCAAAAACTCAAGAATCTGCAAAATTATTATCTGAATTTATTGGATCAAATCATTACGAATGGGAAATTGATGATGAAGTAGAAAGTATAATTAGTAAAATAAGTTCAAGTACTAAAAAAAAGTATTCATGGGAAAATGATAATTTAGCACTCCAAAATATTCAAGCAAGAGTAAGATCTCCATTTATCTGGTTTATAGCTAATACAAATAACTTACTTCTATTATCTACTTCTAATAGAAGTGAATCAAGCATAGGTTATTCAACTATGGATGGTGATTCTAGTGGATCAATATCTCCAATTGCAGGAATAGATAAAATTTTTATAAAGAGTCTACTTAATTATCTTCTAGATGAATACAATTATTTGCCACTAAAAAAAGTATTAAACCTAAAGCCAAGTGCAGAGCTTAAACCATTAGAAGAAAATCAGTTTGATGAGAACGATTTAATGCCTTATGAAATTTTAAATGAAATTGAAAGATTAGCCATAAAAGAAAGATTGAGTCCAAATGAAATTTTTTTATATCTTCAAAAGAAAATGAAAATTGAAAAAGAATTATCTAAAATATATTTAAAAAAGTTTTTTTTACTTTTTAGCCAAAATCAATGGAAAAGAGAAAGAACAGCTCCTTCTTTTCATTTTGATGAATATAGTGTGGACTCTTCTTCATGGTTAAGGTTTCCTATTTTATCAAATAATTTTGAAGAGGAATTAAAAAGTTTATAAATATTATTTTAAGGGATCATTTCCATGGCCACCCCATGGATGACATTTAATAAGTCTTTTAAAAGATAAAAATATACCATAAAATATTCCATACTTAAGAATTGCTTGTTTTGAGTATTCAGAACAACTAGGATAAAATCTACATGTATTGGGAAGAATTGGAGAAATTAGTTTTTGATATAAAATAATTGGCAAAATAAATAATCTCTTAATATTCATGTTTTAATAAATATATTTGCATTTTAATTTTCAATGATAAAAATTAATCTTTTTTATATACTTATAATACTGTTTCAAATAAATGTTTACAGTTCTTTTGGAATTAATGATACTCTTCCAGATGTCAATCATATTGAACTTGATCCAAAAACTAATTTTTATTTTATAAGTAAAATAAAAATTGAAGGAAATAAAAAAACCAAAAAAAATATAATAATTAGAGAGTTATCAATTAATGAAGGAGATAAACTAAATAAATCAAAAATTCTAGAAATAATTGAAGAGGAAAAGAGAAAGTTAATCAATACAGATCTTTTTAATGAAGTTGATTTAAAAATTAAAATAATTGATAATAATGAAATTGAAATCCACATTATTTTAATAGAGTCTCTTTACGTATTACCATCAATAATATTTGAATTATCAGATAGAAACTTTAACGATTGGTGGGAAAATTTTAACCATGATCTTAGTAGAATAAATTATGGTGCTGGCTTATTGCATTATAATCTTAGTGGTAGAGCCGATGAATTTGAATTTTCTTTTAGAGGTGGATTCATTAGAGAGGTATATTCTTCATATTATATTCCATACATTTCAAAAAAACAAAAAGGAGGTTTAGAGCTAAGTTTTAACCTAATAGATTATGATCACCTTAATTATGGTATAAATAATCATGTGCCTATATTTTATAAATCTAAAAACTCATTAAAAAAAGAGATAACCACATCAATTGAATATTCTCACAGAGAGTCCTTTTACAATTATCATTACTTTATAATTGAACATAATAATTTTAAAATAAACGACACCTTAAAAACATTAAATGATAGATACTACCTTGACAAAAATATGATTAATTCTATTAATGTTGGTTATGAGTTTGATAGAGACTTTAGAGATATTAAGAATTATCCATTAAATGGATTCAGACTAAATATTCAAATCAAAAAAAATGGTTTAGGAATATTTGATGATATAAATAAATGGAAAGCAAAAATTTATTATTCTAAGTACCAGTCTCTAAAAAATAAGACATATTTTTCATTTAACATTTCATCTTTATATAGTAGTGAGAACCAACCATTTCTATTATATGAATCATTAGATAAGATAAGAGGTTTTGAAAAATATTTAATCAATGGATATTCTTATTTAACATATAGAAATACATTAAAAAGAAATATTTTCTCAAAAACATACTCTAGAGATAATGAAAAATTTGTCAAGAGAATTAAAAATATTCCATTAAGCCTATATTTTAAAATATTTTATGACTCAGGTTATGTATGGGAATATAAAAATCAAAATAATAATAACTTCTTGAATAATAAATATATCTATAGCTATGGTATTGGATTGGATTTAGTAACAATAAAAAATATTTCATTTTCAAGTGAATTATCTAGAAATTCTTTAAATGAATTTAATTTATCATTTAATTTAGGGGCTGATTTTTAAAAAATGAAAACAGTAGGATTTCACACATTTGGTTGCAAATTAAACTATTCTGAAACATCATCGATTTCTAGAATATTTAAAGAAAACGGATATAAAAATAAATCTATTTATAATAACCCTGACAACGTTGTAATTAACACATGTTCTGTAACAGAAAATGCCGATAAAAAATGTAAGGATCTTATAAAAAAAATTAAGAAACATTCACCAGACTCAATAGTTACCATTGTAGGTTGCTTTGCTCAGTTAAAACCTGATACAATTAAAAATATTAAAGGTGTAGATAAAGTAATTGGAACTAAAGAAAAATTTAATTTTGATAGTTATATAAACAATAAATCTATAATTCATTCTGAGATTAGTCAATCAAAAGAATTTAATTCTACATTTTCAGTTGATGATAGGACAAGATCATTTTTAAAAGTTCAGGATGGCTGTAATTATGGATGTTCTTTCTGTACAATTCCATTAGCAAGAGGGAAAAGTAGATCTGCAGAACCCAATGAAGTATTATCTAAAATAAATGATTTAATAAATAAAGGTTCAAAAGAAATTATTCTCAGTGGAATAAATATAGGAGACTATGGAATAATGGATGGAAAAAGAAAAAATAATTTTTTTTCATTGCTTAAATACATTGAAAATGAAACAGATGATGTGAGGTTTAGGATATCTTCAATCGAACCTAATTTACTTAATGATGATATAATTGAACTTGTAGCTCATTCAAATAAATTTGTGAACCATTTCCATATTCCTTTACAATCAGGATCTAACAACATTTTAAAAAAGATGTCTAGAAGGTATAGTATTGAATTATATCATGATAGAATAAACAAAATAAAAAAACTTATGCCCAATGCTTGTATAGGAGCAGATGTAATTGTAGGGTTTCCTGGTGAAACTGATAATGAATTTGATAAAACTTTAAAATTTATCAAAAGGCTAGATATATCTTATTTACATGTATTTCCATATTCAGAAAGAAATAATACAAGAGCATTAAAGATAATAGATGTTGTTCCTCAAGTCAAAAGAAGTGAAAGATCAAAAATATTACGAGAGCTTTCAGAAAAGAAAAAAAGAAAATTTTACGATTCAAACTTAAATTTATCAAAAGAGGTGCTTTTTGAAGATAAAGTAAAAGAGGGATATGTATTTGGTTATACTGATAATTATATAAAAACTAAAGTAAAATTTAAAGAAGACTATATAGGAAAAATCTTTAGAACCAAATTAAAAAGAATTGATAAAGATTTTACTGCTATTGGAATAATTTAATAATTTATATTATGAAAATAATTTGTGTTGGAAGAAACTATGTTGAACATATTATGGAATTAAATAATGAATTCCCTGTTGATCCTGTAATATTTTTTAAACCAGAATCTTCATTATTAAAAAGTAAAAACTTTTTGCACCCAAGCTTTTCCTCAGAAATACATCATGAAATTGAATTAGTATATGAAATTTTAAAAAAAGGAAAAGATATTGATAAAAAAGACGCCATTAATTATATTTCAAAAGTAGGAATTGGAATAGATTTTACAGCTAGAGACATTCAATCTCACAATAAAAAAAAGGGGCTCCCATGGGGGTTTTCAAAGAGTTTTGATGGATCGGCTGCGGTATCAAAATTAATAAGTAGAAATAAAATTAAAGATTTTAATGCTATTAATTTTTTATTAAAAAAAAATAATATTTTGGTTCAAAAAGGAAGTTCAAATTTAATGATATACAAGATCGACTTTCTTATAAGTTATATTTCGAATTTCATAACTCTAGAAAAAGGTGATTTAATTTTTTCTGGAACACCTAAAGGAGTTGGTAAGGTAAAAATTGGTGATAAATTAGATGGATATCATGAAAATGAAAAAATTCTTAGTATTAATATTTCTTAGTTATTTATCATTTAATCTCAAATCTCAAGATTATCTTTTTCCTGTAAACCCAGGTGTTCAAAACTATGTATCTGGAAACCTAGGTGAGTTAAGAGGTGACCGTTTTCATATGGGTTTAGACATAAAAACAAATGGTAAAATAGGAGCTCCAGTTTATGCTACATCTAATGGTTATATTGAAAGAATTCGAGTCTCAGGGACAGGATATGGGAAAGTAGTTTATCTACGACATCAAGATGGCAAAAAATCAGTTTATGCACATCTTAATAAATTTAATAATACATTAGAAAATTATGTTTTAAATTATCAGTATAGAAATAAAAAGTTTATTGTAAACTTATATCCAGGAAAAAAATTTTATTATAAAAAAGGAGAAGTATTAGGTTTTTCTGGAAATAGTGGATCATCAGGAGGGCCCCACTTACATTTTGAAATTAGAGATAGTCTAGATAATGCTCTTAATCCATTAGGATTTGAATTTAAAGAGATAATTGATAAAAAGAAACCTACAATAGACTATGTGTCTTTTAAAACACTAAATATAAATTCTAGAGTGAATAATAAATTTGGAATAGTGAAATTTCCAATTAAATATGACAGATCCATAAATATAAAACTTGAAGGAGAAATTGGAATATCAACACTTGCTTTTGATAGACTTGATGGATCTTTAAATAAAGTAGGAATTAATAAATTTGAATTATATATAAATGATTCATTAATTATCTCAAACAATATTAATTTGTTAAAGTATTCGGAGACAAATAATGTTAGCTGGTTCATTGAACCAAATATTTATAAAAAACAAAGAAAACAATATGTGAAATTATATCAAGATGATGGAAATAATCTAAGTTTTCATCATCCCCATAGAAGAGGAATAATTTCAATTGATCCAAAAAAAGAATACGATATAAGATTAAATGTTTACGATTCTTTTAATAATAAATCATCTACAATAATTGAAGTTAATAAATTTGGAAAGCAAGTAAATAAAGGAATTATAGATGAATTATTTAATGAGAATTATTGCATTATTGATAACACACTAATTATAAGAAATAACAATACTATTAGAAATAATATTGATATAATTTATAAAAATTCAATTGATAACCTTAACTATTCATTTAATGAAGATAACTATAATTATTATTTGATTGATTTAAGAAAAAATAAACCTGTGAAAGCCCTCCTAGATGAGGAACAAATAAGTTTTAACTTTTTAGATTTCATATCTGATAAAAAGTTTGAAAAATTAGAAATTGATAATCTTAAAATTAATATTAATAAAAATAGAGTTTTTGATACGCTTTATCTAGAATTTGATAAAAAGACGGATACTATAGAAAAATTCATATTTAAAAATTCTCTTCCTTTCAAAAACAGTATTGAAATAACTCTAAAACCAGATAAAAAATATGACATAGAAAAATCATTTGTATATGATATAAAAAACAAACCATCATTTGTTGGAGGTAAATGGGAGAATAATCAAATATCTTTCAATACAAGAAAAATATCAAACTATTCTATTCTAGAAGATAATAAACCACCTGAAATTAAAGTTATTAATGCAAATAGTAGAGTTATTAAATTTAAAATAGAAGATAAATTATCCGGTATTAATTCATATAATGGAACAATAAATGGAAATTGGATATTATTAGAGTACGACAATAAAAATAAAACTATTATTTCAAAGAAATTGGATCCAAATAAACCATTTAGAGGTAAATTTGTACTAGAAGTTTTCGATAATGCAAAAAATAAAAAAAGTTTAATATTAAATCTATAATATGTTAAAAATTGGAGAGAAAGCACCAAACTTTAAGTCATTAAATCAAAGTGGTGAAGAAATTGAATTAAAAAGTTTTAAAGGAAAAAAAGTGATTTTATATTTCTATCCTAGAGATAATACACCTGGTTGCACTGCACAGGCTTGTAATTTAAGAGATAATAAAAACCTTTTAGATAACCAAAATTATGTTGTGCTTGGAGTCAGTTCTGACTCTGAGAAATCACATCAAAACTTTATTAAAAAATTTGAATTAAATTTTGATTTGATTTCAGATGAAGATAAATCTGTTCATAAATTATATGGAACTTGGGTTGAAAAAAATATGTATGGCAGAAAATATATGGGTACTGCTAGAAATACATTTATTATAGATGAAGATGGAATTATTACTGATATTATCACAAAAGTTAAAACTAAAGAACACTCTAATCAAATTATAAGTGAGTAAACAAATAAAAGAGCTTGAAGATATTTCTTCACAAGTTAGAAGAGATATTGTTAGAATGGTACATAAAGTGCAGTCTGGTCATCCAGGAGGTTCACTAGGTTGTACAGATTTTTTGGTAACATTATTTTTTAATGTTATGAAAAGAAAAAAATCATTCAAAATGAATGGGAAAGAAGAAGATTTATTTTTTCTATCCAATGGACATATCTCTCCTGTTTTTTATAGTGTATTATCAAGAGCAGGGTATTTTGATAAAAAAGAGTTAAAAACTTTTAGAGAACTAAACTCTAGACTACAGGGCCATCCTGCCACCCATGAAGGATTACCTGGAATAAGAGTAGCTTCAGGATCATTAGGTCAAGGTCTTTCAGTAGCAATTGGTGCAGCTCAAGCAAAAAAATTAAATAATGATGATAATATTATATATGTTTTATTAGGTGATGGAGAGATGCAGGAAGGACAAATATGGGAAGCTCTAATGTATGCAGCTCATAATAAGTTAGATAATATTATAGCAACTATAGACTATAATGGTCAACAAATTGATGGAAAAGTAGACGAAGTTAATTCTTTAACTAATATTAAAAATAAATTAGAATCATTTGGATGGAAAGTATTTGAAAGTGATGGTCATGATTATTCTAATATTTTAAAAACTTTAGAAAACTCTAAGAAATCATTGAAAAAAGGCTCTCCTGTTATTAATATAATGAAAACAATAATGGGAAAAGGAGTTGACTTTATGGAAAATTCACATAAATGGCATGGAATACCTCCTAATGACGAACAATTAAAAATTGCTCTAAATCAAAATAAAGAAACTTTAGGTGACTATTAATTATGAATAGAAAAGAATATACATATAAAGAGAAAAAAGATACAAGATCTGGCTTTGGAGATGGACTCCTTGAACTTGGAAAAAATAATAGAGAAGTTGTTGCTCTTTGTGCTGACTTAACTGGATCTCTTAAGATGGGAGAATTTAAAAATGAATTCCCTGAAAGATTTTTCCAAATAGGTATAGCTGAAGCTAATATGATGGGCATTGCTGCTGGTTTAACTATTGGAGGAAAAATTCCTTTTACAGGTACATTTGCTAATTTTTCAACAGGAAGAGTTTATGATCAGATAAGACAATCAATAGCTTATTCAAATAAAAATGTAAAAATATGTGCTTCTCATGCTGGAATTACATTAGGAGAAGATGGTGCTACACATCAAATTTTAGAAGATATAGGGATGATGAAAATGTTACCTGGAATGACAGTCATTAACCCATGTGATTATAATCAAACAAAACAAGCCACAATTGCCCTTGGTAGTCATACAGGACCTGCATATTTAAGATTTGGAAGACCTAAATGGCCAATTTTTACTAACAAGAGTGATACATTTGAAATAGGAAAAGGTATAAAATTCATTGATGGAAATGACATATCAATTTTTGCTACGGGACATATGGTATGGCAGGCATTAGAAGCTGAAAAGATCTTATTTAAGATGGGGATTTCATGTGAAGTAATAAATATCCACACTATAAAACCTCTAGATGAAGAATTAATACTTAAAAGTGTTAATAAAACAAGATGTGCTATTTCATGCGAAGAACATAATATTGTTGGAGGGCTTGGAGAAAGTATATCCAGAGTTCTTGGAGAGAAATTACCAGTCCCACTTAAAATTATTGGTGTAAATGATTCATTTGGTGAAAGTGGTAAACCTTTAGATTTACTTGTTAAATATAAACTTGACCCTGAAACTATTAAAAAATCTGTATTAGAAGTATTAGAAAGAAAATGAGTAGAGCTCTAATATTACTTTCTGGTGGGCAGGATTCGACTACATGTTTATACTGGGCAAAACAAAAATTTGATTCAATTGAAGCTGTAGGTTTTAATTATGGTCAAAGACATTTAATTGAACTTGATTTCGCAAAAAAAACATGTGATAAAGAAAATGTTTTTCTTGACATTATATCATTGAAAAAAATTTTATCAAATTCAGCTCTAACTAATAACAAAGAGGATTTTAATAAAAATCATCCTTCTAATCCAAATTTACCTAATTCATTTGTTCCAGGAAGAAATCTTCTTTTTCTATCTATAGCTACATCTATCGCCTATAATAAAGGAATAGGAAATATAGTTATTGGTGTCTGTGAAACAGATTTTAGTGGATATCCTGACTGCAGAGAAGATTTTATAAAGTCAATGGAAAAATCAATATACCTAGCTACAGAGAAATCCATTGAAATCCATACACCCTTGATGAAACTTGACAAAGCCCAGACTTGGAAGTTAGCAAAAGAACTTGGGTGTTTAGATACTATTATCAAATCTACAATGACAGACTACAATGGGTCTAAAAATGAAAATGAGTGGGGACTAGGAAATCTTGATAATCCTGCTAGTATTTTAAGACATAAAGGTTATCTTAAAGCAAAAAAAAATAAATGGATTTAAAATCAAATATAGTTGATCCTTATATTGGACAGACTGCAGAAGGAAAAAAGATCAGATTTGAATCAGTAGAATCTATTAAGAAAGATGAATTAAAAGTTTTTAAGTTCAATAGTAAAAAACAATATATTAAAATTTATACTAAAGAATTTATTGCGGTATGTCCATTTAGTGGTCTTCCCGATGTTGCTAAGATAAAAATTGAGTATTATCCTGAAGGGAGTGTTGCTCTAGAGCTAAAATCTTTAAAATATTATCTAATTAGCTTTAAAAATGTGGGTATATACCAAGAAGAAGTGACAAAAAGAATTTATAAAGATTTAAAGAAAGTTTTAGATACAGATAAAATAAAAATTACAACAAAATATAATGTTAGAGGTGGTCTTTATACAACATGTGTTGAAGGGAAATTATAAATTACTCTGAATATTTTCTTTTAAACCTATCATAAAGCACTTGCTGCTTACCATCAAGATTGATTTTTCTACCAGTAATAAACGCAAGTTCTACTTTACTAGATTTCATATCTAAAATATCACCCGATGATACTACTATATTAGCATCTTTACCTTCCTCTAAGGACCCTGTAATTTTATCAATTCCTAAAATTTTTGAAGTATTTAAAGTAACCATTTTTAAAGCATCCTCTTTTCCTAAACCATATGCTGATGCCGTTCCTGCTAAAAAAGGAAGATTTCTATTTCCATGTAAACTAACTCTTCTACCACTCCCAGCTGTTAAGCCAACTAAAATGCCTTCTCTATGTAAAATATATGGTAATTTATATGGTAAATCTACATCTTCATGGTTTCTAGATGGAACTCTATGCAAATTATCTAACAAAACAGGTAAATTGTTTTCTTTAATAAAGTCTAATGCATAATAAGCATCACTAACACCAACTAAAACAAGATTATCTATTCCTCTTTTCTTAAGAAGTTGAACTGATTCAATAATTTGATCTCTAGTTTCAACATGAAGATATATTTTCTTAGTTCCTCTATATACATTCTTCATTGCTTCCAATTTTAGATTTATTGTTTCTGGATTTTTATTATAATATATTCTAGAGTCTATTAGAAACTTATCCAATAAATTTATAACTGATTTATAATTAGGATTTTCAGTAAATTCAGTTGATCCTCTCCATGGATTGGGTGGAAAAAATTTTCTAGGCCAATTTATATGGATTCCCTCATCTGCCTTATATACTGCATCTTCCCAATTCCAACCTTCAAGCATCATTATAGAAGAATTCCCTGTTATTAAACCTCCAGATGGGGTTACCTGAGCAAGCAAAACACCATTAAATCTAAATGTTGAAATCATTTCTGAATCTGTATTATAAGCAATTAAAGATCTTATATTAGAATTAATATCTCCCAATTCTGTATGATCTACAGTAGCTCTCACAGCAGAAATATCTTCCAAACCAACTCTAGAATTTGGAATAATTAAACCCGGATAGACTTCTTTATTATCAACATCAATTATTTTATAAGAAGAAAATTGTGATTTTGAAAAATTATTGCCAACATATGTGATTTTTCCATTTTCAAAAGCTATAGCACCATTTTCAATTACATTTCCATTTCCAACATGAATTGTTCCATTAATTAATACAATTGATTCTCTTTGATTATTTACAGGTTCTGGTACTTGAGAATACGACGAAAAAAATGTTAATAAAAACAAACAAATAAAAATATTTCTCATACTAATTTTCCATTTTAATTAAAGTCTCATATTCTATTATATCATCACAATGAACATCTAAGTCGAATCTTCTAAAAGGAATTCTTCTAGAAGAAAAATCAGTTTTATCACCCTTCATCTTAGATATAATTCTAGCTCTTTCTTCGTTAATTTTATCTCTTAACTTCAAATCTTTATCTAGATCAAAATAAACTTTTCCATCTACTAATGTTTTTGAAGGTTTAGAGTAGATAGATAAAGGATGATCTGTCCAAAGAACCAAATCAGCATCTTTCCCTACCCTTATACTACCCATTCTATCATCTAAATGAAGAAGTTTTGCTGGATTGAGAGTTACCATTTTAAGAGCATCGATTTCTGACATATTACCATACTTAATAGATTTTGCTGCTTCTTGATTTAATCTTCTAGCCATCTCTCTATCATCTGAGTTAATAGCTGTTACTACTCCAGCCATATTCATAAGTGCAGCATTATAAGGAATAGCTTCTTTAACTTCATTTTTATATGCCCACCAATCAGAAAATGTTGATGCTCCTACTCCGTGGTCACTCATCTTATCTGCTACTTTATAACCTTCAAGTATATGCGTAAAAGTGTTTACATTAAAATCAAACTGCTCAGCAACTTTAATTAACATATTTATTTCTGATTGCACATATGAATGACAAGTTATAAACCTTTCACCTTTTAGTATTTCAACTAAAGCATCTAACTCCAAATCTTTTCTTGGCTTAACAGTATTAAGCTTTTCTTTTTTTGATAAAGAATTATATTTTTTCCATTTATTATCATAAATTTTTGCCCTATTAAATGCATCTACAAATACTTGTTCCACTCCCATTCTAGTATCTGGGAATCTTGTGTTTTGTGTTGATCTAGATCTTTTAACATTTTCACCCAATGCAAACTTGATATATTCGTCGGCACCATCAATTAACATCTCGTCAGGACTAGAACCCCATCTTAATTTAATTATTGCAGACTGTCCACCAATAGGATTAGCAGATCCATGTAGAAGTTGAGCAGCAGTAACACCTCCTGCCAATTGTCTATAAATATTAACATCCTCAGAATTTACAACATCTTTCATTCTTACTTCTGAAGTTACGGCCTGAGAACCTTCATTAGTTCCGGATAAGGCCATATGAGAATGTTCATCTATTATTCCTGGAGTTAAATGCATGCCACTTCCATCAACTAATTTCGCATCTTCTAGAGGGATATTCTTACCTATAGAAACTATTTTCCCATTATTTATTAAAACATCACTTTCTTTAAGTATACCATCTTTTTCAAGTGTCCAAACAGTTGTATTTTTAATTAAAATTTTCTCTTGCTTAGACAATATTTCAGAACCATATTCAACAAAAGGATATATAACATCACCTATAACTTCTTTATTTTCTCTTTTAGGTCTTTTTGGAGCCTCTATTTTATTTTCACTAACAATTAAACTTTCAGTGTTCCAATCTATCCAATCTAAATTATTAACTGTTCCCCTGCCCTTTAATATACCGTCTGAATAATAACCTGAAAGTTTATAATCTCTTCTCCTTAATTTAAAATTTAAACTAATATTATCTCCTTTTACTTTTAAAGTAGCTTTAGATTCTATAGAATCAGATTGATTATTTTTTATTATTGCTTTAGGGCTATTTATATCACCAGAAATTTTTAAATAAACCTTATTATTATCAATATTTAGAGAATAAGATCCACTTAAATCATTTAAATTATAATCTGAAACTTCATGCCTACTACCATCGACCCAATTACTTATAATTTTAGTTTTATCTGAAAAAATATCTCCATCTAAAATGATAAAATTTGCAATATAAGATTCTTTAATAGAACCTAATCTATTTGACATATTTATCATTTTAGCAGGATTATAGGTTAGAGCTTTTAATACAGCTTCTTTACTTATACCTCTAGATATAGCCTTTATCAAATTTTTTCTAAAATCTTTTAAATTTTTCAAACCATTTGATGTTATAGAAAAACTAATTCCATTATTATCTAAAAAATAAAGATTTGAAGGAGCCATCTCCCAATGTTTTAATTGAGAAAGTGATATATTATTATTATTGAATGGATCATCTACATTAAACGGTTTAGGGTAGTTAATTGGTACAATTAAACTGGAATTTCCATTTTTAATCTCATTTATCCTTTGGTATTCATCTCCATTGCCTTTTATAATAAAATTTATATCTAGTTCCTTTCCAATTTTTTGAGCTAATAATACTCTTATCTTATTTCTTACTTCAATAATCTGCGGTAAATTTTTTGATTTATTTATTGACTGTAAAGTCAAATTAACTTCATCATTATTATATTTTGATTTATACCAATCAGAATCATAAAATGATTGTTTTAATAATGCAACCGAACCCATTAATGAATTTGGGTAATTTTGAGTAGATGTTCCTTTTATAAAAGAATAATGGACAGATGATTTTTGTTTTAAAATGATATCCTGCACTTTATTATCGGATAGTAATAATAAAGCACCAGAACCTCTCATAATACCATCCATATTATGAGAAACTACAGATCCAAATCCTATATCTCTTAATTGTTTTGATTTTTTTTCATCAATTTTAATATTTTCTACAACATTATATTCAGCATTTATTGCTTCATTCCAACCATATGGACCTAACTTTTCTGACTCCGTTTTTGTGCTCATGAAATTCCTAAAAGAAGAACCGCCACCTTGATTATTTCCTCTATTTTTAACAATTCCATAATCAGTATACAGATCAATAAAGGATGGATATATAAATTTACCTTCCAAATTAAATACTTTAACCCCTTTTGGGGTTTCAATATCTTTACCAACTGAAATAATTCTTCCGTTTTTGATAATTAAAGTTCCATTTTCAATAACGGTTTTATAATCAACAAAAATTTTGGCATTTATAAATGCGTAGTGATTATCTCTATTATCTTCTACTCCATTTATAGGAAAACCCACCTGAGATAAAGAGGTATAAGATACAAAAAATAATAAAAGGAAAAATCTAATAAATTGCATGGTTATGATGTTGTTTACATCATAATTTAGAAAAAGAAAGTATAAAAAAAAATTATCTGTTAACTTTTCCTTTTATAAAAAGAAGAGATCTCTTATTATCATTAGTTACTACTGATAAAGATTTTCTAAAGACACCAGGTCTCCCTTTAGGATTATATTCTGCAATTATAAACCCTTCTTTACCAGGTTTTATCTCGTTTTTTGACCAATTAGGAGTAGTACATCCACAAGATGGCTTAACAGATAAAATTTTTATTGGCTTCCCGCTCGTATTAGTAAAGGTGAATTTATGTGATACTTTTCCTTCTAGTTCTTTGATCTCACCAAAATCAAATTCTTTTTCATTAAAATTTAAATCTTGACCATTTAAAAATGAAATGTTAGATAAAAGTATAATTGTAAAAATAATTTTTCTCATATTTCAAAAATATATAATTAATTATAGTCTATCAATTAAACAATTAATTTAATTTTGAACATATGACAAGAGTTTTAACTGGTATTCAAAGTTCTGGCAAACCTCATTTAGGAAATGTTCTTGGTGCAATTAATCCTTCTATAGAATTATCAAAAAATTCTAAAAATGATTCATTATTCTTTATTGCGGATCTACACTCTCTTATAAACATTAAAGATTCAAAAAAAAGAAATGAAAACACATTGGCAGTTGCAGCTTCATGGATTGCAATGGGCTTTGATCATGAAAAAAATTATTTCTATAGACAATCAAGAATAACCGAAGTATGTGAGTTGGCTTGGTACTTAAATTGCTTCACTCCCTACCCTATGTTATCTAACTCCCATTCATTTAAAGATAAATCAGATAATTTATCAGATATAAATTCAGGATTATTCACATACCCAGTATTGATGGCTGCTGATATTTTATTGTATGATTCAGAAATTGTTCCTGTCGGAAAAGATCAGAAACAACATCTAGAAATTACTAGAGATATAGCTAAATCTTTTAACCATAATTACGGAGACACATTTATTATTCCTGAAAGTAGAATTGACAAAAATGTTCAGACCATACCCGGTACTGATGGAAGAAAAATGAGTAAAACGTATGAAAATACTATTGACATATTTACTGATGAGAAAACATTAAAAAAACAAATTATGTCAATTGTCACCGATAGTAAAGGTCTTGAAGATAAAAAAGATCCTGATTCATGCAACATCTTTAATATTTTTAAATTAATAGCTAGCAAAGATGATGTTGAAAAAATGAAAAATAATTATTTAGAAGGTGGCTATGGGTATGGTCATGCCAAAAATAATTTGTTAAGTCTGATATTAGACCTTTATAAAGAAGAAAGGAATTTATATGAAGAATTACTTAAAAATCCAGATCATTTATATGAAATCTTAGAGAAAGGAGAAAATAAAGCGAGAACTATTGCAAAAAGTGTTCTTGATAGGGTAAAAAATAAACTAGGCTACTAATAAAGATGCAATTAAATAGAACAGATCTTCTAGAGTCATCAAGAAGTGAAGCTAACAAATGGCTCAATTATGGATTAGAAATAGATGAGGAAAAAGAAATAAAGTATCTACTTAAAGAAGGAAATGAAAATGATCTCATAGAGAGCTTTTATAAAAAACTTGAATTTGGGACAGGTGGAATGAGAGGACTTATCGGCATAGGAATCAATAGAATAAATACTTATACAATATCATTAGCTACCCAAGGATTATGTAATTATTTAAATAGAATAAGTGGTAATAATAAAACTGCAGTAATAGCATATGATAGCAGAAGATTTAGTAAAAAATTTGGCTATCAAGCTGCTAAAATTTTCTCTGCAAATAACATTAAATCTTTTATTTTTTCTGATTTAAGACCAACTCCTGAATTATCTTATGCAGTTAGAGAATTAAACTGTTCTTGTGGAATAGTGATAACAGCTTCTCATAACCCTAAAGAATATAATGGCTACAAAGTTTACTGGAATGATGGGGGTCAAATAACAGCTCCCCATGATAAAAATATTATATCTGAAGTTGAAAAAATAACCGATTTCAATCAAATAAATTTTAAATATAATAATGGGCTTATTCATAAAATCGACACGGAAATTGATGAAAAATATATAAAGGAAATTAAAAATTTATCACTTTATGATAATTCAGACTCACAATTAAAAATTGTATTTTCTTCTCTTCATGGTACAGGAATTACTCAAATTCCTAATGCATTAAAAGCTTTCGGATTCAAAAATATTAAAAGTGTAAAAAGTCAAGAAGAACCAGACTCTGAATTCTCGACAGTAATCTCCCCAAATCCTGAAGATAAAGATGCTCTAGAATTAGGTATAAAAAAATTAAAAGAAGAAAAAGGCGACATACTTCTTGCTACAGATCCAGATTCTGATAGAGTTGGAGTTGCAGTAAATCTAAATAATAAAATAGAAGTTTTGAATGGCAATCAGCTTGCTTCTTTAATAGTATATTATACTTTGCTAAAACTTGATACCAAAAAAATAAATAAACCTCCTTTCGTAGCGAAAACAATTGTAACAACAAAACTGATAGATGAGATAGCAAAAGATTTTGGAGTTAAATCTTACTCTACACTTACTGGATTTAAGTTTATTGCAGAATTAATTAAAAATAAAAAAAATGAAAAATTTATAGCGGGAGGAGAAGAAAGCTATGGTTACTTAGTTAATGATTTTGTTAGAGATAAAGACGCAATAATTTCATGTGCAGTAATAAGTGAAATTGCTAATTGGGCAAAATCTAATAGAAAATCTTTAATTGATATTTTAGAAGAAATCTATAATACTTATGGGTTTTTTCTTGAAGAATTATACACGATTAAAATGGAAGGAATTAAAGGAAGTAGCAAAATAAGTGAAATAATGGAAAAATATAGAAATAATCCTCCTCTAACTATATTTGGTGATAAGGTGAAAGAAGTTATTGACTACAGTAAATCTGTGAATAATCCTATAATTAAAGTTAAATCAAATGTTATACAATTAATTTCAGAAAAGAATTATTCGATAACTTTGAGACCATCTGGAACTGAACCAAAAATTAAATTTTATTTTAGTATTTCAGGGGTTAACAATGATGAGAATAAAGTAAAATTACCCAATCTAATAGAGAAGGAAATTTTAAAAATTAAAAATAACTATGAGTAGTTTAAATAATTTATCTTCATGGAAAGATTTAAATAATCATTCTAAAAAAATTTTAGAACAATCATTAAATGATATGTTCAAAAAAGATAAGAATAGATTCAATAAATTCTCTATTCAAATCAAAGATCTTCTCCTAGACTATTCTAAAAATCATATTGATGATAAAACGATGAAGTTGTTTTCTCAACTATTAGATGACATTAATCTTAAAGAAAAAATAAATGATTTATTTAATGGAGAAAAAATTAACACATCAGAGAATAGATCCGTATTACATTTTCTTTTAAGGGGAAGTTTTAATTCGAAAACAAAAGATATATATGAGAAGAAAGTCAAAAAAGGTCTTGAAAAGTTAAAATCATTTTCAACTAAATTTCAAAATGGAGAGACAAAGGGTTTTTCTGGAAAAAAAATTAAAAATATTATAAATATTGGAATTGGGGGATCAGATTTAGGTCCAAAAATGGTATGCGAAGCTTTAAAATATTATTCAAATAGAGATATTAATAATTATTTTATATCAAATGTTGACCCTACTAATTTGTCTGAGGTTTTACTAAATGTTAATGCCGAGGAATCTATTTTTATTATTTCCTCAAAATCTTTTGGTACAATTGAGACATTAAAAAATGCAAGCTTCTGTAAAAAATGGTTTTATAATAAATCAAAAAACAATGACCATGTAAATAAACACTTTTATGCAGTGACTGCTAATAGTGAAAGAGCAAAAGAATTTGGGATTAAGGAGAAAAATATATTTCCAATTTGGGACTGGGTTGGTGGAAGATATTCTTTATGGTCTTCTGTAGGACTACCAATAATCTTAAAAATTGGATTTGATAATTTTGAGATGTTACTAAAAGGAGCAAATGAAATTGACAATCACTTTAAAGAAGAACCCTTTGAAAGTAATATTCCTGTTGTTCTTGCATGTTTAGGTGTTTTATATAACAATTTCCATAATTGTGAGACACATGCTATTTTCCCTTATGATGACTACTTGAAATACTTCCCAAAATATTTACAGCAAGCTGATATGGAAAGTAACGGTAAAAATATTTCTAAAGACTCTTCAGAAATTAAATATAATACCGGACCAATAATTTGGGGAGATGTTGGCACAAATGGTCAGCATTCATTTTTTCAACTTATTCACCAAGGAACTAAAAATATTCCTTGCGATTTCATAGGGTTTGTAAATTCTAATAATGAGAAAGAGGAATTACATGAAATATTACTCTCAAATTTAGTTGGCCAGACTATGGCATTAATGAAGGGAAAGAATATACTAGAAGTAGAAAAAGAACTTGGAGATGAAAATAATTATCATAATTATAATATTATAAAGAGTTCAAAAATATTTAAAGGAAATAAACCATCAAATACATTTCTATTTAATAAATTAACCCCCTATAATCTTGGCAGGTTAATTGCAATTTATGAGCATAAAATTTTTGTTCAAGGATGTATTTGGAATATAAATAGCTTTGATCAATGGGGAGTAGAATTAGGTAAAATACTATCTGATGAGGTTTATGATAAATTATGTAAAAATGATAGATCTCAAATTGATAATTCTTCTAGAGGTCAATTAGACTTTATAGAAAAATTTAGGCAATAATAAAACCTGCAATATTTCCTGTTAGTA
>Ga0066849_10000234_pt1 | contig 21341 bp, 14 predicted proteins | sample ETNtaG_9_FD_65492 | JGI IMG/M metagenome (GOLD analysis project Ga0066849, IMG submission 65492) | Marine microbial and viral communities from oxygen minimum zone, Eastern Pacific Ocean - ETNP201406SV69 | ecosystem: Environmental > Aquatic > Marine > Oceanic | place: Pacific Ocean: Eastern... | reverse complement strand
CCCCCCCTATAATCATAGTTTTTACTAAAGGATGCTCAACTACTTGAGCAGGGTCATTCTCTTGACCTTTTTCATACCGGCCCATTCTAGACTGTAGAAGTACATTCCAGTTGATACTTTTAGACCATTTTGGTTATTACCGTGCCACATAACTTCATGCGTACCTGCAGATACAAGTTTATTGTTGATCAGTGTATTTACCAACTGACCATTAACGTTGTATATCTTTACAGATACTTTACGACTAATTGGTACTGTGTATTGTATCGTCGTATTTGGGTTAAACGGATTCGGGTAATTCTGCTCCAAACGATAATCTTCAGGAGCAATAAATGTAATCGGATCTGTACCAAGTACTTCTGATCCATTCTCTAAAAGAACAAAAGTCCAAGCCTTAGGGTTCGCTACTGTTGTGTAGACAGTGTCATACTGGGCGTCTGTTGCGTTCCATGTGTATGACGTATGCGTAAGAGAATCTCTATTATTTTGAAATGACAATAAAATTTCATTTTTATCATCTCCATCAAAATCAAGTTGATCATCACCCCAACGTGTCTGGATCTTAGAAGGGAAACCCCACCTAAATGTGTGGCTTTCGGTAACTGCGCCAGTTTCATCTGTTGTAGTTGTATTCTCAGTAACATCGAGCTCACCCCAGTAGATTACTTGCTCAATATAGCTTGAGCCAAGAGATGGGTCAGGACCAATATATTCCAAAACCGAAACATTTGGTCTGCTCCGACTTGAGAAAATATATGGATTATCATGACCATCATAGCCACTTCCAATATCACCTGAGAAGCTACCTGCGTTACCAACCCTGTGGACCTGGTCTGGGCCAATTGTTGTAACGTCATCACCAGCGTCATAGTCTACGACATAAATATCACCAGCGTTAACGCTCCAAGAACCACCATAGTCCGCATAATACACTTCATGGTTTGCATCACCATCTACGTCATAAGCATAGCCACCAAAAAGTGAGAACTCATCGCTTGGATAAGTGGGCTGATAATAGCTACCCGCGGAACCAGAATCAGCAATCACATAAGTATCAGGTCCAGTTGCACTGAAATTGTAAAGGTTAAAATAATTCCAGTGATGATTAACTACTTCATAATTACCGTCACCATTCAAATCAGCAGGAAGCGCATGATACGGGCTTCCGCCACCATAGGTGTTGCTATTTGTTTGAAACTCTGTAACCCAGGTTTCTAAACCTCCACCAGAATTATGTTCTAGGTCATCGTTTGGTGATAGTGACACAACAAGTGCCCCTCTAGGGCTACCACGTCTGATTGCTGTAATAAGCTCTTGCTGTCCGTCTCCATCAATGTCAAAGATTGTGAGACGCTCATGGTCACCTCTAAAGCCAGAACCATCATCACCACAACATATAGCTACTTCAACAGCACAGATAGCAGAAGGCTGCTCTCCATAGTTGTCACTGCCTTCTACACCATCCCACTCATAGATATGGTATCCTTCTGCATCAACATTACTTGAAGGAAATACAATCTCCTGCTTACCATCACCATCAAGGTCACCAACGTTAACAGTTCTTGGGTTATATACATGGTTACGTGCTTCTACAACTGGAGAAGACCAGACAACATCAAACGCATTGTTAGCCATATCCATCTCGTAAACAACCACTCGACCACCAGCATAATCGGTTGCAATCACTTCATGCTTACCGTCCATATCCATATCCATACCACCAATAACAGTTCTACTATTACCTGTAGGATCAGACTGAAATAATGAGTCATTAATTGATTTCTCACCAATTGCAGCGATCGACCAGTTTGGTGCTAAGTGATAATCTTCATTACCACCTTCAGAGTCCCAAGAAAAAGAAGTATGCTCTAGAACAATGATCTGAGGCTGAGAAGCTTCAGTTGAGTACAAGTTAGTAATCACTACTTCGTTGTTTCCATCTCCATCTAAGTCTGTATCAGATATATCAAGAGGATAGTAACGATCTAGTGCTTCGCCCTGACTTGATAAAATTGTAGCCATCATATAGTCGGCAGGATCTGTCGGATCATTACCTACATACTCAATCCAGACTACAGTCTCATTTGTACCCGTACCAATAATCATATCAGGTTTACTGTCACCATCAATGTCACCCATGTCAGCACCTCTACAGGAGTTTCCTCCAAAGGTTAATACCTCTGAGAAATTGGCAGCTGTAATATCAGCAACACCATTACCAACGACTGGTCTCATCTGTAAATCATCAACGTATATACTGCTAATGTCTGCACCACCAACGTACATGACACCAACTTGGACAGTAGTAGCACCCTCTGGAACCATAGCCAGGACCTCTGCAGAAGTCCAGGAGTTTAATGACCCTTCAGTTGATGTTACATCGACTTCCTCATAATCCATACCGATCCAGGACCATCCATCTCCAAAATACTTTGCGAAAACTGTGGCAGTACCTGAAGCCGCTGTCGTAGTTGGACTACCAACTAAAACATGGGCAGATGCATAGAACTGCGTACCCACGGCCAAAGCATTATCTCCTGTATATTCAAAATAAGCGTTGTTCTCAGTACCATCCCCAATATGTGGAATCATAAGAGCAGAGTCACCTTCAGAAGCTTCAAAGACTATAGCCGTAGTATCAGAAGTGACTAAGAGTGTGTCACCAGTTACAACAACAGTTATTCCATTATTATCTGGATAGAAACTCCAACCAGCTGTACCACCATCAACTCCACCATTTGCAATTACATTTGGCGAAATACTATCAAGCGCAGGATTATCAAAATAATAAAGTTTACCATTTGTCATTGGAAACCATGCATCATGGTCATTGTCACCGTCTACATCTTTAAATGCAAAACCAGTGCTATTAAATGAACCGGGATCCATATCATCGAAAAGACCATTCAGATCAGCGGCTAAAGCATAAGTGTTTGCGCCAGTAGCTTCAAAAATAGCAAAACTAAATCTATCCCAGGTGTTTACCCAAACTTCAGGACGACCATCCATATCTGTGTCAGCAATGTCTACATCATAGACACCGCCGCCAGCTAGGTTCTCTACATCCATGAACTCATTAGTAAAAGATGCAAGATCATCAAGATCATCTCCAGTAAGCGCATCAATTGACAAACGTCTTCCACCGCGGTCAACAGTAGCAAGCTCTGTTTTACCATCACCATCTAAATCTGCCATTGCATATCCAGCTGGTCGAAAATTGTCAGTAGTTTCCATACCGTAACGCAGTAAATGTGTTGCGGTTGAAGGAAACGTACCATTAGATCCCTGTTCAAAAATATATGTTCCCCATGTAGCATCATTCGATCCAAGAGCTGGTGGAACACCAAAATAAATTTCATGGTTACCATCACCATCTATATCTCCGTGAAACACACCAGGAAGACTATTACCCGGATCAGGAGATACAAAGTGCCAGACATAATCATATCCACCATTACCGTCTGATTCATAGAGGTAGACACCAACATTACCTGGATCTGGTCCACCAGGTGGTAGCGTTTCATCCATGGTAAACAAAATTTCAGAATTCATGTCACCATCGAAATCCATTCCTGCCATCACACTTTGTGCACCTAACACAGAAAAATCTGCGAAATTAGCATCACCGTGGAACATTAGTTTGTTTTCAATTTTAAAATCAGCTCCAGGACGATAATCATCAGCAGATATTGCTGTTACCATTAGAACTGAAAGTAGGAATGCTAGCATTCTTTTCATATTCGAACTCCTTTTACGGTTATTGATTAATAATTGACGAATTGGTAAATACGTTAACTATTAGATTGAGCATAGATAAAATAATCTTAGCTGATAGTAATATAATTTATATTTTTAATTATTTCCTACAATTAAATGAAATGACCAATTATTAAGCATAAAACAGAACTTTCCTAAACTAGTTTTTAATTATATTAAATAAACTAAATAAATTAAAAATCCAAGTTAGACATAGCTCATATTATTAAGATATCTGCGCATAATTTTTCAATAATAGTTAATGATTTTATCTGTGTTAACTGTGGTAGGAACTGGTACGGGATTGTATGTAGACAAAGGCATAGATGCAGATAAAGGGGTTTCATACACTTATAAATTGACGATTAACACTGGAAAGACTTCTAAGGTTCCAGGTGGTAATACTCATTAAGTACTCAATTTTTTTCTAAAGAAAAACCATATAACTAGAGTTCGAGATCAAGTCCTATGATTATCTGTTTTCCTAACGCTGGTTCCGTAATCGATCTAGAAATATCTGAGTGACCTGTGAGATTTCGAATATCCATAAAACCTGATACTTTATTTGTTACCCAGTAATTAAATCTCAATCGGATTGAGATAAACGGGTCATAAACTTTAATAAGATCCTTACTGTAATAGGAGATCGTAGAAATGTCTGGATTATAAAATCCATCGTAGTATAGAAGCCAGTCTCTGCCTTTTTTCTTACCTATATAATTAAGGTCAATTACCGCAGAGCCGCCTTTATTTGACCTAGAATTGTAACCCGGTATACTGTATGAAAAAGATAAATTACCCGTTGACTCAGGAACATCGTTTCTACGAATACCTTTATCATAAAAACCTTCATACGCTGGGTCATTTTGTCTCAGACTGTCTTCCCCCCAACGGCTATCCAAAATTGAGTAATTTGCACTTATGTCTAATGGGCCGAGTCTTGTTTTTGTTGCAATCTCCCAGCCTTTATTAATAATCTGACCAAGATTAACGTATTGATATTCCTGCTTGGGGGTATAGAGATCATCAATGCTTGGATCATTCGCGACACCATCCAAAAACAACTGATCAAAGTAAGTAACTTCTACAAAAAAATTATTGCCGAAATAAAAATCACCTCCGAGCTCATAGCCAGACTGACGCTCGGGTCTGAGATCAGGGTTACCTAGATTTATACTATAATCAGACTCACTAGGCAACGCCTGCATAGCCTTGGGCGGATTAATGCCTCCTCTTCCCCAAGCAGCTCTTGATTTCATAATAATGCTACCAATTTCAGATACGTATGAGATGCCTATTCTAGGGCTGTAGTGAGTGCCATAATCCTTACCAAAGAATTCATTTTGTTCAATACGTTCACCAATAGTTAAAAATAACTTGTCATTATAATCTAATAATAGCTCAGCATAATACCCTGAGTTCTGATTGCTCTGATCTACTAGAGATGCGTCTTCAAAGTCTTCGTAGTAATACTGGTCTTTTTCTTCATCCAAATCACCTGAAAGTCTGATATGATTACTTATCGTCATCTGTGTACCGGTCGTAAGATCTACTTTAAAATAATTTGATATTTTGTTTTCGTAATGCCAAAAATAATTAAGGGTGTATCGGTTCCAATTTTCAGTAAGATATGCAGGCCCCGTACCTGGAAAAGATTTTTTATATAGGAAGCGTTTTGAATCGTTCCCGATTACTATGCTCTGATACAGATCAGGGGAAAGGCTATGTGTAACATTAAGACTGAAACCAGGTTTATAATAGCTGGTTCCACCATTGGTCGAGTCAATTCCAAGCGCATCATCCCAGTGCGGTGGGGCATTAACCCATGAACGATCTTCCTTGTATTCAAGAAGATGATAGAGATTACTAAAGAAACCCTGTCGCCCCCAACTGTGATAGGTTTTTACATCAATAACTGTAGGGCCAATACGTGCGTTAATAGAACCATGAACTTTTAGCTGTTCAATTCCCTTTCCATTACTAGGCATTACCTCTTCATCTGTAGAATTATTAAACCCTAGATTATAACTAACATTTGACGCGCTGCCTCCGCTTAAACTAAAAGCGGCTTCTCTACCTTTCGCATTACGATTCAAAATAGGCGCTTCAATGATTTTTTGAGCGAGCTTTACCTTCATCCGCGTCTTATTTAAGTTTGAACCCTTTTTTGTAAATATCTGTATAATACCGCTCTGAGCATTAGAGCCATGTAGCGTAGAGCCCATTGGCCCTCTAATAACTTCAATTTTTTCAATATCATCAGGGTCAATAAAATCAGCTATCCCAGGTGAAGACTGCATGTCAAACCCTAATAGTTCAATCCCATCAATATAAATCTTAACGTCGCCCAGAGGCCTGCCTGACCCACTGGTTCCACCCCTAAGTGTAAAAGCAGAATTGTTCTGGCCAGGTCTTGATGGAAGATTAGCATATCCTCCAGGGACTCTCCCGGATAAAACCTCATCAATACTCCTTACAGGTAGTCTCCTTAGATCATCCTGTGAAATAATTGTCACTGGTGATGCCTGTGCTCTTTTTTTTCTTTCACTAAAGCTAGCTGCAACAACAACCTCATCAAGATCTACTAGAGACAAGACGAGTTCAAAATCTACGGTCAATGATTGACCTTTCTTAGTTTCAATCTCTTTTGTCATAGTCCTGTGCCCAATGTACATGGCAGTAATTTTGTATGTTTTATCTGATGGAATTTTATCTATTACGTATTTGCCTGATATATCTGTAGCCGCACCCAACAAAGTGCCTTCTACAAATACATTCGTCCCGGCAAGAAGCTCTCCTCTGTCACTTTTTACAACACCAGAAATAGTAGTTGATTGTGAAAATGATATTGAAACAATAGAAAGAAAAAAAAATAAATTAATTCCCATACTATGAAGTTCCAGTAATAGCTTCACTATTTTAACAAGGTCATTTTGCCAACACCGGATTGGTGCTCTGACTGTAAACGATAGATATAAATACCAGATGGAGCCTGGCTCACTAAGTTATCTCTTCCGTCCCAACTTACACTGTGACTCCCTTGTTGTAATTTACCAAGCAAGAAACTTCGTACTAATTTCCCATCCAATGCATGGATAGATAAACTTATTTCAGCGATGTGCTCTACTGAGAAATTTATATTTGTAGTTGGGTTGAAAGGGTTTGGGTAATTTCCATCAAGCTTAAACGTAGTTGGCGCTGGTTCATCATCAATCGCTAAGGATCCTATAAAAAACGAATCTATTTCAGTAGCGGACATCTCACCATCTACATTCAGAGCAGTGACCCACCAATAGATTTTTGTCCCATCCGGATAGGGGTCTATTCGTTTGAGATAGTGCCAGTTTTGATATAGGAGGTTCCACAACAGTGGCATGGAACGTACGTAAACATTTGCGCTCAATGAATTAACTTGCCAGTTAAGCACGATGCCCCCAGGCTCAATCGTTTCATCTTCAATTCCACCATTAATCATTACATCAACCAATACCTCTGAATATGGAGGAATATATTCCGGAAGCGTATCAATAGTGTTCAGGCCAACAAACCAAATCTCAATCACTGGAGGTGTCGTTGGCATTAAAGTATATTCTACATTAGATACACTTTGCACTAAATCCGCATTATTATTGTGTGAATCTTTCTCCGCTCCTACAATAAGTGATATAAAAAAAATAAAAAATAATAACAACTTTTGTAAAATATTTAACATATGATTTCTCTCCTTAGTTATTAGTGAATCTCATTATTTTGGGTTTTTCTAAATGGCTATCTATAAATTCTCTTACATCTTTTGATGATGGCCTCGGTGCTTTGGCAGTAATAATTTTACTTTCACTATCAATCATCATAAACCGAGGTATTAGGCTAACACTAAATGCTTTCATAAACTCTGAATTTAAGCCATCAGCATCATACAATTGAATCCCACCAACATTTTTTTCAGGAACCATTTTTCTCCATTTTTCATAATCATTTTTTGAATCAATTGAGATGCTTACAAACTCTATATCTTTTTTTGCATATTCTTTAACCAACTCTTTTAAGGCAGGCATCTCTTTGATACATGGACCGCACCAGGTTGCCCAGACATCAATATACAATAATTTTCCTCTTAAATCCTTTAAAGATGTTGAACCACCATCAAAGTTTTCGTAATTAAAATCGACTGAAGCGATTCCAGCTGTTGTAGACTTAGCTGATTTATATCTAAGAGTTAGTTTATCTTTCATTCTGTCTGAAGATAGTAGCATCATAATATTATTGTAGTCATCATCTATATTCTCATTTTCTTCCTTCATCTCCCTAATCAACATACTAGCAAATTGTTCTCTAATATCTATACTTTTTAAACCACTAATTTTATTTTTAACAAAATCAATTATTGTAAGACTTGGGTCTTTTGCCAATTCTCTTTTTGAAGTTAACCTATAATTTTCAATGATAAGATTTCTATATGCTCTGGAATATCTGAAAATTTCACCATCATCAGTATCCATATTTATAATCGGGTCATAGTAGTCATCTGGTAATATTGGATTCACTTTCTTGTGGTAGTTATAAAATTTTTGATAATTATTATAAGTTTGCAAATATTCATACTCTATTATTTTCTTCTCCAACTGTCTATCTTTCTGTTTTAATTCTGATTTAGAAAGTAAACTGAATAGCGTATCTCTGGTTTTCTCGATTTTTGGTAAAAAATCATTAAGCGGAACAACAAAGTATTCTTTAGTATCACCAACAAGGTTTGCTCTAAGCTGAGATTTTGCAACATTATAATTATTTTCTTTTTTTAAATCACCAGAATAAATTATTGAAGTGAAAAAATCACTCGCGTCTATGCTGACATGAACATTTTGTCCCTTTTTAAATCTAACTATGGTGTAAGATCGTCCAATCTGAAAAAAATAATAACCATCTGTTTTAACTTCCACTAGCCCTCTAAAGTTGCCTAGTGAGTCAATAGGAATCTGTTGCTTGAGTGTACTATTATAATTGGAGACCTTAAGAAGATCTTCACTATTATTTCTAATGTTTCCCGAGAACGTAATCGATGTACTTCTATCCTTCGAACAAGATATAAAAATAAAAACTAGAAATATTAGATACTTTTTCAAAAATGAATCCTTAAGATAAATTATTTATAATTAGTATGTGTATAGAGTATAAATATACTATAACGAACTGAGGCCAATCATTCTTTTATAGTTATCAGTTTCTTCTTTGGTTCCATCGGGCCACTGAATGACAACCTTTTGCACATCAACGAGGTTACCTATAAAAATAATTGGAGCTGACTGTGAGAGATAGCCACCGCCAGCAAAGACCTCATGCAGTTGAACAGAGTTGTCATTGAAATGAACCCATATTTTTGACCCAATATATCTTTTACCCCTGGGAAAATCAGTTAGCTTTAAAGCGTAAGAATCCGTGTCAATCTGATTAACAAATGATTCTAGCTTTCCATTATTAACACCAACGAAGAAATCAACCCTGCCATCGTTATTAAAGTCATGCATCGTTAAACTCTTAGCATCGCCTGGTACGACCAGCCCACTTACTGATGGAGATATTGGTTCAAAGTTTCCCGCACCATCACCAAGCATAAGTTGACTAACACCTCCATGCATATACCCTGTCTCACGCTGAGGACCAGAAAAATTTTGAACCACATAAAGATCAATATTTCCATCACCGTTTACATCACTCAATGCTGAACCAAAAATTGGACTAGATTGTACAACACGAGGTAGTGGACGAAAAATAAACCTAATATTACCTTTATTATCAGTTCTGTTTTCTATTATCCCCGATGCTAGTTCATTAACTTCATACTTATCCGCAGAATTTAATAATTCATCAGTATAAATATCTTGTAATGAAGAAGTAGCAAAATCGTGATAGGTCGGAAATTTTTCTTTAATCATTGGCATTGCACTGCTGGAGCAACCTAGGCCTCTTCTTGGAAAACATATATCTTGTTCAAACTTAGCTTCAACAATATTCTTCTTACCGCTGCCTTCAAAATCTCCATAATATAAAATTTCTGGGTTTGTTGATGTAGCTTTATACTTTGTATTATAACCTGTATTACCAACTATAAAATCTGTGTCACCATCGTTGTCAATATCTCCAGAACTAATACTATTAAACCAACCTAATTTATCATCTAGGCCGGTATTGACTGTGCGATCCATAAGAATTCCTGATTCATTATGGAAAAAACGAATAGGCCCCCACTCATAGGTTACTAATAAATCAACCCAATTATCTCCATCCACATCCGAAAACAGAGCACTAGTCACCATTCCCGCACGTTTTAACTCTGGTCCCATATCTTCTGTAGCATCTACAAACCTTGGGCCAGAGTTAGTAAGCAGATAAGACCTTGGCTCTTCAGGATAACTACCAGGAACTACTCTCCCACCAATGAAAAGTTCTAGTTTTCCATCTTTATTAATATCAGCTGCCGTAACAATACTGCCACTATCATTCATCTTGGGCAATAAACTCGAAACAGCTCTAGAGAATTTTCCATAACCATCATTTAAATATAGACGATCTTGCAATATTTCATCCCCAGGCTCACACTCCACCCCTCCGCTAACAACAAAAAGGTCAAGGTCGCCATCACCATCTGGATCTATAAAAACAGAACCCATATCTTCATGCTTAGCATCAATATTGAACACTAACTGAAAATTATTTGAAAAACTACCAGACCCGTTATTTACATAAATTCTTCCTGAGAAACCTGATGCGCCTCCAATGTATACATCGCTATCTCCATCTCCATCTATGTCACCCCAGGACACACCAGACCCTAATTGAGATAATTTATTAGGAAGAAGATTCTCACGTTTAAAGTCATCAAAATATTTTTCACGATGATAAATATTCGCTAAAACACTTGTATCTTTTTTGAACATTAATTTATTTTTCTTTTTCTTTTTCTCAAGACTAGCTAACTCAGAAACTGTGTAGGTAAATCCTGCTGGGATATTATCTAATACTTGAATATTCCCTGATGACCAATAGATAGTTATCTTATCTGCTTTCTCATGTTGACCGAGCCCAAAATGTATGGCTGACTCACTTGAAGACATAAAGCCTCTTGAGCTAGATAGATATCGAAGCATTATTTTTGTCTCATTGTCATAATTCATCTCAATTCTTGTACCTATACCCTGGCTGTTTGATTGTTCTCCATTCAAAACAATACGAATAGAATTATTATTAGATACATCATTCCGATAAACTCGCGCAGGCTCGTTAAAACCATTCATCACAATATCTAAGTCACCATCTCCATCTAGGTCACCTATTGCAGACCCAGTATTCACTCCATAATAGTCTAATCTCCAGTCACTGCTAACATCTTTAAACTTTAAATCACCTAAATTTTTGTAAACCATATTACTCAATCGGTAGGGCTTTTCATTCTCCCAGAGATCCGACTCTTTTAAAACTTTTTCATTATTACCTGTTAATGATCTAAACCGATCTTTTAAATCGCCATTTACAAAATCTCTGGACATACCGTTAGTAAAGTAAACATCCTCATACCCATCATTGTCTAGGTCACCAAATTTTACAGTCCAAGTCCAGTCTGTTGCCGCAAGCCCTGACAAGTGTGCAACCTCCATAAATCTTTTTGTCCCAGTATTTAAATAGAGCGCATTTCGCATATACTGAGGTGGGTTAGGGAAATTTAGAAACCAGGCCTCGCTATTTGGGCCACTCATTGAGCCCATAGATACCTTGTCTCTGTAGTGATTACTACCGGCCATATCAGACGCCATTAAATCCATTCTACCATCGTTATTAATATCGCTATAGTCGGATCCCATAGAAAACCATGGAGTATAGGGTAAGGCATCTGCAACTACATCTTGAAAACGTGTTACTCCATTTGCATTGGTGCCCATATTTTGAAATAAATGGTCTGGCCCCATGTAGTCATTTGCCACATATAAATCAGGCATTCCGTCATTATTATAGTCCCACCATGTTGCAGAGAGACCGTAGTAAGGTTGCTGGCCTATTCCTGACTCAATCGAAATATCCGTAAACTTACCATCATCATTCCTGTAAAGGTGATCAAACTGTCCTGCATTAACAAGAAGAGGGTTACGGTCAGGACGCTTGATAAAGTAGCCAATCTCATTATATCTGGGATCAATAATATATGGATCTTTTTTATTTTTAATTGTTTTTACGCTCATTGTAGAGTCCGTATCATGTAGTCTATTGGTCAATAAGTAAGCATCTATATCACCATCACGGTCAAAATCTGAAAAAGCCATTGAAACACTCGCACCCTTGAAATCTAATCCGTACTCTTTCGCAGATTCATTAAACTGGCCCTTTTCATTAATATATAGTCGGTTAGGACTATCAAAACCACATACATAAAGATCAAGCCAACCATCATTATTAATATCAATAAAAGAGACACCTGTACTCCACATTCCACTAGAAATTATCCCAGCCTTCTCTGTAACATCCTTGAACCGCAGCCCGCCAATATTTCGATATAGTTTTCCACCATCTTGCTGTCTTGAAAGAAAAACATCCTGCAACCCGTCTTTATCATAGTCGCCAATTGCGACACCTGCAGCTATGAAAGAGTTACCTAATTGCCCTTTGTGTACAGGATCCGGATTCCAAATGTTTTTAAATTCAATACCTGTTTGCAATGAGTTAAGGTAAACAAAATTTTTGTCTGATCCTCTACTCCTGATCGGATCATTGTAGATCTCAGCAGATGTTACCACATTCTTATTAATCAGTTCATGAACACGTTTTTCTGCTTCTGAAGAGACACTAATCTTTGATTCATTATTATCAGGTATGCTGTTGCATCCCAATAAATATATGAGCATTAGGAAAATAATTTTTTTCAACTCTTTGCCATCACTAGTTATAAGCATTAAAAAAACATAGTTATATTTGTGTATAAGTTTATAGCTTGATTCATACCTATTGTCACTTAAAAATTTAGATATACCGTTTTATTTAAAAAATTTATATATGCGTACAGACAAAAAATATACTAATTTTTATTCTTATTGATTTGTTTAATAAATGATCTAATATGACAACAAAAAAACATCTAATGGTTATTGATCCAGCAATAGTGAAACCAGCTATCGAATCATTTAACAGAATTGCATCCGTAGCACCATACCCTGTAACATATCACCTGCCTGCTCTCTATGGTACTAATAGTCTTGGCATATACGATAGTAATGTCAGGGGCATTATTGTTATGGGAAGCGCTGTATCCGTAAACGATGATAACAAATGGCAACAAGATATTTCAGATATAATGATAGATGCATCTTCAAAAGGAATTTCTATTCTTGGCCTATGCTATGGACACCAACTTATTGGTCATATCTATGGTGGTAAAGTTGCTCCTTTGTGGTCAGGTGAAAAAAAACAGGGTGAAAGAGTTGTGCACTTAAAAAAGAATACACTCTGGGGACAATCTACGTCTGGACCTCTGCTATACTCCCATCAGGATGGCATTACAATAGTTCCTCCCGGTTTTGATGTTATTGCAGAAAGTGGTTTGGTTCTTACAGACGCAATAGCAAGCAAAACAGAGCCCGTATGGGGTTTCCAAACTCACCTTGAGGCCACTCAGACATTTGTTGATGACCACAATATTCCAGTTGATAATGCGAAAGAGTCGTTCAGATTTGGGCACAGTATTCTTGATAAATTTATCATGTCTTTGAAATGACATACACCCTAAGATCATTGAAAAAGAAACATTTCTTCATTGCTATATTCATAGCGTATCAGTCTTGTGCTCCTCCTAGATCACTTCTCTATCTTGAAGGGAATCCCGGATTAAAAAATAAAATTAATGATATAATCGAATCCTCAGAAATTGATTTAAATATGGGTATAAAAATAGTCTCACTTCGCGATAATAAAACACTATATGCCTACAATAGCCAAAAACTATTAATGCCCGCCAGTACAAATAAACTATATACCTGTGCAGCTGCGTTACACTACCTTGGTAATGATTACACGTTCAAAACCAACTTATTAAAAAACAATAATAATTTAATTTTGAAAGGTGGTGGTGACCCAGATTTGAAGATAGATGATCTTGACTCTCTAGCAAAAATGGTCTCAAAATTTGTTAAAATAGTAGATACACTCTATGTAGATGATACTTTTCTAGATTCTTTAAACTATGGCGAAGGCTGGATGTGGGACGAGGGGCCCTGGTGGTATGCAGCCCCCATTAGTGCACTATCAGTGAATGATAATTGTATAGATTTTTATATTGAGCCTGGCAAAGTTGGTAGTTCTGCTAAAATAGATCACTTTCCAGAAACATCTTACATCACTTTTGAAAATAATTCTATAACAGTAGATAATACATTAGACTTTAAAAAAATTAAAATCGATCGGGAGTGGGTTTCGAATAAAAATAACTTTACTGTAACAGGTGAAATACTTAATACCACAAAAAAAGATACGCTTTTTAGGAACATTTATGATCCGTCATTATTTACTGGAACAATTTTTAAAGAACTATTAAAAAAGCATGGAACACAAGTTAAACAGTTATCGGCAAAGCCTCAGAATCTATCAGATTATAAGGAAATAGCTAACCATAAATCAGACTCACTAATAGTCTCAGCAAAAAACTTGATGAACTCAAGTGATAACCTGACCGCAGAACTTTTTGTGAAATCGATTGGTGCTCTGGACTCTCTTCCAGGAACATGGAAAACTGGGCTTGATAGTGTAAAATCCTTTTTAGCTGGACAAGTAAAAATAGACACATCACAAATTAGACTGGCTGATGGTTCTGGCGTTTCTAGGTACACCCTGACTAGCTCCGACCAACTCATATCTCTTTTAACATGGATATATAACAGCAAACACAAAGATGATTTTATGTCTACTCTTCCTGGTGGCGGATGGCCAAATAGTACTCTTGAAAAAAGATTAATCAATGAAGGTGGCAAAGTTAGAGCAAAGACTGGTGGACTATCGGGAGTGCGCAATTTAGCTGGTTATATTGAATCCCATAAATATGGCACTTTGGCATTCTCAATATTGATGAATGGTTATATCGGCTCTTCATCAAAACATAGATATGTTCAAAACCAAATTATTAAAACAATCATCTATGATTAAACCAAATGCTCTAAAACAAAATGCCACCATTGGCATTTTGAGTCCATCCTCATGGATGAATGAATCAGATTTGAAATTGGCCATAGCAGTATTTGAAGAAAAAGGCTACAATCTTGTTTTGGGCGAAAGTATATTTTTGAAAGATAATACATTTGCAGGTACACCAGAACAAAGAGCCAATGATATTAATAACATGTTTGCCAATCCGGACATTGATGCTATTGTTTGTGCTCGTGGCGGATATGGCGCTAATCGTGTTTTACCTCTTTTGGATTATAATCTTATACAGGCAAACCCAAAAATATTCATGGGATTTAGCGATATAACTGGTTTTCTTACATCCATCACACAAAAAACAGGACTTATTACCTTTCATGGTCCCATGCTCTCCACTTTTAAAAAAGGGATAGTCAATTATAATTTTGATCTCATGGAAAATATCCTGGGTGGGAGTGAATCTGTTAACATCCAATCGCCATCAAGATTACCAGCATGCATTTTAAAACCTGGAAAAGCAAAGGGCCCCCTTTGGGGTGGAAATATGTGCCTTTTGATCAATCGGTTGGGCACACCCGATCAATTAAATACAGCTGGTGCAATTCTATTTATTGAAGATATTGATGAATATTTATACGCGTTCGACCGTATGTTGGTACACATGAAAAAAGCGGGCATGTTTGAAAATATTAAAGGTCTCATTATAGGTGAATTGGTTGATATGAAAGATTATGATGATCCATTTGGGAAATCCACAGATGAAATGGTCATGGCTGTATGTGGCGATCTGGATATTCCCATCATTTCGAATTTCCCCTGCGGGCATGGGATATACCAAGCGACACTTCCCATTTCAATTCCGGTGCAATTAGATGCAAACTCTGATTCACCATCTTTAACGTTTTTAGAATCTCCCGTTAAATAAGGAAAAATAAATGCTGAATTATATTTGGTTTGGTATGATGTTTATCGGCGTGGTGGTTGGTGCATTGACTGGTAACATTGATGCGGTAACAGAAGCAGCTATCGATATGGCAAAAGTTGCAGTTAATCTCGCTATCGGCTTAATTGGCATTATGGCACTGTGGTTAGGCATCATGAAAATTGCAGAGGAATCAGGGCTCATTCAAATCATTGCTAGAGGGCTACGTCCCATCACTATTCGTCTTTTCCCCGACGTACCGGACAGTCACCCTGCCATCGGGTCTATTGTTTTGAATATGGCAGCCAATATTCTAGGATTGGGTAATGCCGCCACTCCGCTCGGATTAAAAGCCATGGAAGAACTCCAAGAATTGAATCCAAGCAAAGAAACGGCTACCAATGCCATGTGTACTTTTTTGGCAATCAATACATCTAGTGTTCAACTTATTTTGCCAGCAGCTGTGGTGGCGCTTATGGGAACCCACTCCAGTCAAATTTTCATCACCACAATTTTTGCCACTGGAATGTCCACCCTGGCAGCAATTTTTGCCGTAAAATTTTTAGAAAAAAAGAAACGATTTTTATTTGTGGAAGGAGATGAAAAATGATCGATTCTTTTGTTGGAAGTGTGAACGAAATCTCTAAATACATAATTCCCTTTTTGTTGGTTGGAATTCCTTTTTATGGATTGGTAATAAAGAAAGTCAAAGTTTATGAATCCTTTGTAGAAGGGGCTAAAGATGGGTTTACAATTGCTGTAAGAATCATTCCATATCTTGTAGCAATTCTGGTAGCTATCGGCATGTTTCGCGCATCTGGTGCATTAGATTTATTGCTCAATTTCCTTTCACCTGTTTTATCGATGATCGGCTTTCCGGCAGAGAATTTGCCTTTAGCATTAATGCGTCCTTTATCAGGAAGTGGTTCATTAGGTCTATTGACCGATTTGATTAATATTCATGGTCCAGATTCTCTAATTGCTAAAATTGGTGCCACCATGTTTGGATCTACAGAAACAACTTTTTATGTCTTAGCAGTTTATTTTGGTTCAGTGGGTATTAGGAAAACACGCCATGCTCTTATAGCTGGATTATTTGCGGATGTTGTAGGTGTTGTTAGTGCTGTCTATATCTGTCAATTCTTGTTTGGTTAATGCTGAAAACCATTATAAGCACCAAAAATTATAATGGAATTAATATTGAATAAAATTATCATTTTTATGATTTTCTTGTTTTTTTTAGGCTGTAGTGATACGAATTCGATTGTTTCATTAGAAACCATCGTAAAACATGATTTGGTTAATATTCAAGAATTAGATTCTACACTTCTTGTTGAGTTAAAATATTCCACCACAGATAATTTTATGAAAAAGGATGTCTATGGTGAACTAGAAACATGTTATATGCGAAAAATACCAGCCCAAATGTTAGTAAATGCCAATATAATTTTAAAAGAGAACCATCCTGATCTGCGATTTCTAATTTATGATGGACTTCGCCCCCGTTCAATTCAATGGATCCTTTGGAATACATTAAGCGATGTTCCCGAATCCGAAAGAACCAGTTTTGTAGCAGATCCAAAAAAAGGATCAATCCATAATTTTGGTGCTGCTGTTGATCTTACAGTTGCCCATAAAAACGGGGCTCCATTGGATATGGGAACTCACTACGATTATTTTGGTGATTTGGCATTTCCAAGGCTAGAAGATTCTTTGATAGTAGTTGGAGATTTAACACAAGAACAGGTGGACAATCGTGCTATTCTAAGAGATGCCATGACCCAAGCTGGTTTTAGTCCTATTACCACAGAATGGTGGCACTTTGATTCATTCCCCTATAAAGAAACAAAACAAAAATTCACAATCATAGAATAAATGAAAAATCGTCATTATAATAAATTCATTTCTGTTCTAGCAACTTCTCCATCGGCTTAGAAAATCCTGATAATTAATTTTTAATGACCGAATATAAAAGAGACCTTGGGCTGAAAGAGTCTGTAGCTATTGTTATCAGTCGGATCATAGGTTCAGGTATTTTCCGAACACCCGCTCCTATTATGGCTTTGGTTGGCTGCACTTCCTTGTTTGGACTCGTTTGGATTATTGGGGGAATTATTACCATTTTTGGCGCGGTTATTTATGCGGAACTCACGGCTATGCTTCCCAAATCCGGCGGTCCATATGTTTTCCTGAAAGAAGCCTATGGCCCTTATATTGCTTTTATCCGTGGTTGGGCAATGTTTTTTGTATCTGAGACTGCATCCATAGTCGCAGTTGCATTAGTATTTACTGAATACTTGAATGCTATTTGGGAAATTACCATGGGAGCACAATTTAATCTTCCTGTTACTTTTGCCATTTCATTAATAACCATTTGGGGACTCACAGGCATCAATTTATTTGGTGTAAATATGAGTGGAAAATTTCAAGTCATTTTCAGCACGATTAAGGTCGGAGCTGTAGGCGCAATTATTGGGATGACTCTTACATCCTTCTCCACAGGAAATGTCCATAATTTTGTTAACCCACTCTGGCCTGAATCCTTCGGTTGGGAGACTGTTCTTGCCGTTGGCGCAGCATTACGTTATTCATTTTTTGCTTTCAGTGGATGGGAAGGCGCCACCTATATGGCCGAAGAGGTAAAAGATCCGCAAAAGACACTCCCCTTATCTCTCTTCTTTGGAATTGGAGGTGTCACCTTACTTTATATCGGAACAAACCTTGGATATTTATACCAGTTAAATGTTCAAGAGATCATTGAGAATAAGTGGGTTGCGACCGCTGCTATGAAAGTAGTTCTTGGTGCTACTGGTGGTGTACTCATTTCTGTAGCTGTTGCTATTAATGCATTTGGGAATATTAGCACCCAAATTTTATGCAAAGGTCGAACTTGGCATGCCATGGCGCGAGACGGTCTCTTTTTCGATAAATTCAAGGTTTTGCACCCGGTATTTAAATCGCCTAACAATGCCCTAATTGGTCAAGGAATTTGGGCAACTATATTGCTAATATTTTCTGTGGTGGCAACCTATTTACAATCGGGTGCCAGTGGCTCTAATACTTATGAGATTATGATTGATTTTTTTTCGGCAACCAGCACGATATTCAATTTATTAACTTTTGGAGCTATCTACGTTTTACGGAAAAAATGGCCTCAAAAGGATCGTCCTTATAAAGCACTCCTGTATCCCTGGAGTATGATTGTTGTATTAATTTTATATTCTTCATTTTTGGTTATCACCTTAATCACTGCATTGATTCCATCTTTGGTTGGGTTGGTCCTCACCTTCAGCGGCACTTTTTACTATTTGAAAAAAGTAAAAAATAAATCATGAACAAGATCACATTTGCCATCCTTCCACTTTTTTCTATGGTCATGGTTTTTAGTTCTTGTGGTGAAAAGGATTTAGGATCACCGGTCACTGAAGTGGACTCTGTAATCATAGATTCACTTTTATCTGACTATGACCTGGGAGATGGTCCTGGTGCCGCAGTAATGATTATTAAAGAAGGAGTTATTTTATTTTCCAACGGATATGGATTGGCTAATTTGGAAAATGAAATCCCCATCACTAATGAAACCAATTTCAGGTTGGCATCCATTACAAAACAATTCACGGCAATGTGCATTATGATATTAATAAATCATGGTGAATTAGATTTTGAAACGACGTTGGTAGAAATTTTCCCACCATTCCCTTCTTATGGAAGCAATATCACCATTCGCTATTTATTGAATCACACATCTGGTCTCGTGGATTATGAATCGTTGATTCAAAATGATGCCACAGAGCAAGTGTCTGATATGGATGTATACAATATGATGACTGGGTTGGATTCTACCTATTTCACTTCCGGAACAGATTATCGTTATAGTAATACAGGATATGCATTATTAGCCATGATCGTTGAAGAAAAATCTGGTCTCACTTTTTCGGAATTTTTAAAGGAAAATATTTTTTCACCCTTGGAGATGAATAATAGCGTTGCCCACCAAGAAGGAATCTCAAATATCACAAACCGTGCTTACGGTTATTCTCAAGAAGATGATGGGTATAATCTGGATGATCAAAGTTTAACCAGCGCCGTATTGGGAGATGGCGGCATATATACATCATTAAACGATATGTTCCGTTGGGATCAAAGTCTATATGTAGACACCCTGATTCCCTATGAAATATTAAATGAAGCATTTACTTCCGGAGAGTTATCCAGTGGTGAAAAAACAGGTTATGGATTTGGTTGGCGGATGGATACATATTTATATCGGAATCGTGCTCATCATACGGGAAGCACACGGGGTTTCCGAAATGTATTTATGCGATTTCCTGACCAGAAAATCAGTATCCTAATTCTCACAAACCGGAATTCTGGAAGACCGATCAATATCGCAGAAAAAATTGCTGATTATCTATTTGACGCATAACTAAATTCGATTCATGATTCAGCTTTTACCAATTCTAATTTTTTTATCTTTTCTGGCTGGACAGATAGATTCAAAATGTGGGATTATTCCTGAAAATGAAGCCCTATTATCTCGTGATAACCAAAACTGGGGCTACGGTTACGACAGTCTACTTGTAGATTTAGATAGATGGAATGAAAGCTCTTTTGTAACTATTGATTCGTTGGGTGCTTCTGTCCAAAACCGGGGTATCTGGGAATTAACCATCGCTGATGATCCTGGATCCAGCACCAATCATCGAATTTATATTCATAGCCGAACACATCCTGGTGAAGATGAATCATTTTGGGTTACCAATGAAATTATCAATATTCTTTTATCAGATACACCTTTAGGTGGTTTTCTTCGGGCCAATTTCATTTTTCACATTATTCCAATGTACAATCCGGATGGTGTGGAATTGGGCTATCCTCGAAATAATGCCAATGGGATCGATATTGAAAGTGGCTGGGATGATACTCCTTTAGAGCCGGAAGTAGAAATTTTGAAAAACAGATTTATTGACTTAATGTGGAATGTAGATAATCCTATCGAGGTGGCATTGAATATGCATTCAGCGTATGCCTGTTTAAGGTATTTTGTTTACCATGCTTCAGAAGGAACATCATCTGAATATACTGATTTTGAGCAACTATTCATTAATTCTGTTAGGTCACATTTTCCTGATGGAATTGAGCCATGGTCTTATTATGTGAGTTGGACGTCCGGCACACCGGACCAATACCCGGAAAGTTGGTGGTGGATGAATCATGGTCAAAATGTATTGGCATTAACCTACGAAGATATGAATTGCGATGAAGCTGGCTTATATGATTCCACAGCAAATGCTATTGTTAGAGGTATTATTGATTATCTTGGCCTTGATTTTATTGGAATAGCAGATAAAAAAGAATCAATCCCCTACGGTTTTGTTCTAGAACAAAATTATCCCAACCCCTTCAACTCAAAAACAACGATCCAATATAGTTTACTTCACGAAAATAAGGTGACCATTATTCTTTATGATCTTAAAGGATCTCATATTAA
>Ga0066849_10000231_pt1 | contig 21455 bp, 17 predicted proteins | sample ETNtaG_9_FD_65492 | JGI IMG/M metagenome (GOLD analysis project Ga0066849, IMG submission 65492) | Marine microbial and viral communities from oxygen minimum zone, Eastern Pacific Ocean - ETNP201406SV69 | ecosystem: Environmental > Aquatic > Marine > Oceanic | place: Pacific Ocean: Eastern... | reverse complement strand
ATTTGAATGACTGGATATCTTGACCGAATTGGTGCAGGTTTGGTACTAAAAGATATGGAGCCATTGAGTTTTGATTTTATACCTTTAACATTAGTTGGAAGGGACGATAAACTATTGGATCTAGCATCAATATTTAGTACGATAATTTTGCCAGAAACAAGTTGTAATGCATTAATTACTGGCCCGGTTGGTTCTGGAAAAACAGCGTTGGCAAAAGTTTTCGCAAAAGATATCAAAGATACTTATTCAAGAAAGAGAAAATTTTCTTATCTTCATGTAAATTGTAGAAATCATAGCACTACACCACAAGTACTTCATAGAATAATTACCTCTTTAGAACCAAGGTATCCTGTAAGAGGTTTGTCAGCAAGTGAGGTACTTTCTAGTATCAGGACAATTTTAAGAAATTTAAATCAACACCTTTTAATCATATTAGATGAAGTGAATTATATCTTAAGGAAAGAGGGAAATGATTTACTTTATAATTTACTAAGGATTGATGAAGATAAACAAGGAAAAGGAACATTGTCCTTAATCTTGATTAGCCAAGAAGAAATATTGAATAGCTTGGAAGGAGCTGTAATTTCAAGATTAGGTTCTGGAAATCATTTAAGATTAAGCGGTTATAGTCGTGAAGGGTTGTTTGAAATTGCTAAACAAAGAGCAGAATTATCATTATTTGAAGAATCTTATGGTGATGAAATTTTAGATTTGATTGCAGATTCTGCATCTGCAAGAGGAGATGCGCGAAATGTGTTACATTTAATAGAAGGAGCAGCAAAAAATGCGGAAAAAAAGGGAAGAAAAAACATAATTCCTGAAGATGTGCAAAAGATATCTAGTAAAGAAGTTACAGCAGTAGAACCTCATCTAATAGATTCTTTACGGCCACATGCACAATTGTTATTATTGGCTATATGCAGACGTTTAAAGAAAGAATCTGAAATTACTAGTGGTGATGCAGAACAATTATATCACGTTGTGTGTGAAGAATATAATCAATCTCCTAAAGGACATACGACATTATGGAAATACATAAAGGATTTAGAATTGAAAGAATTACTCTCTAGTAAATATGGAGCAGTACCACAAGGAAGGGGGAGAACACAAATATTGACAATGCCAAATATCTTGCCTTCTGACTTGACAAATAGGTTAGAATCAAGCCTTAATCGTCAATATGTTATTTGAGGTTAGACCCGATGAGGTAATAAATAGACCTAGAGTGGGCGAGTCGCAAGGAGATATGAAATGGCTAAGGGTGATGATAATACATTTGTTGCTGTAGTAAATGATACAGATCCAAAAAACAAGGGAGAAAGTTATCCTTGTAGCATCTCAGGTAGTGATTATAACCAATTTATTGGTAAGAAAATAGGTGATGTTGTAGAAGGACAATTTGTTAAGCATAAAGATTCTGAAGAACATCTTGATGGGTATAAGTTAGAAATTACTGGTGGTTGTGATGTTGTTGGAACTCCAATGCGTAAGGATTTAGATGGTGGTGCAAAAAAACCACTTTTAGTTACTTCAGGTACAGGTTTCAAAGGTCATAAAATAGTAAATAAAAAAGGTCAAAGATATAGAACAAAGCATGAAGGATTAAGAATGCGTAAAAAATTCCGTGGTTCAACTATTACTAACGATACTAGGCAAATTAATCTAAAAGTTGTTGGAAAAGGCAAAAAATCTTTAGCTAAAATTTCAGGAAAGGAAAATTCTGAAGAAGAATGATGAAGGGCCTTAAACAATAACTACGGGGGATTAAAACTGGCAAAAAAATTACCAAAACAACCCGAAGTAAATATTGGATTGGTTGGCCATGTAGATCATGGCAAAACAACACTTACAAAGGCATTATCTGGTGTTTGGACAGATACTCATTCAGAAGAATTGAAACGAGGAATAAGTATTAAATTAGGATATGCAGATACTGCATTCTTTAAAACAAAAAAAGGTACTTATTATGTTTCAGGAAAACACCCTGATGGTAAAAAAGACTCTCTTGATGATTTACAGAGAGTAGTTTCATTTGTTGATGCACCAGGCCATGAAACTTTAATGGCTATAATGATAAGTGGTGCTAGTATTATGGATGGAGCATTATTGATGGTTGCAGCTAATGAAAAATGTCCACAACCTCAAACTAGAGAACATCTTATGGCTTTGGGGATTGCAGGAATAAAGAATATTATTGTAGTTCAAAATAAAATTGATTTGATCAGTAGGGAAAAAGCTATAGAAAACCATGCTCAAATCAAGGAATTTTTGAAAGGTACAATAGCTGAAAATGCACCAGTAATTCCAATTTCTGCACATCATGATGTTAATTTAGATATGTTGATAAATTCTATTCAAGAGATTATTCCTACACCAAAAAGAGACAAAAAAGAGGATGGTTTGATGTATGTTGCTAGATCCTTTGATGTGAATAGGCCTGGTACTAGACCTCATAAGATTCAAGGTGGAATTATTGGAGGTAGTATTGTATCTGGTCAATTTAAAATTGGTGATGAAATAGAAATAGGGCCAGGACGTAGAGTTCAGGAGTCTGGAAAAGATAAATGGATACCTATTGAATCAACAATATCAAGTATCAAAGGAGGTGGAATTGATCTTGATTCTATGAATGCAGGAGGACTTTGTGGAATGGCTACAAAGTTAGATCCTACTTTTTCAAAGAGTGATAATTTATCTGGGCAAGTTGTTGCAATAAAAGGGAAATTACCTCCAGTTAGATTAAAAGTTCAGTTAGATGTAAAATTATTAGAAGAAATGGTTGGTTCTGATGGTGAATCCACAGAAGTATATCCCTTAAGGCACGGAGAGCCTCTTATGGTTACTGTGGCAACAGCAAAATCAATGGGGACTGTTTCAAATAATCAAAAAGGAAAAGTATTTTTAAATTTGAAATTACCAATTTGTGCAAAAATAGGGAGTCGTTTGAGCCTTTCTAGAAGAGTAGGTACAAGGTGGAGACTAATTGGTCATGCAAGTATACTTGATTGAGGTGATATTCTGCCAAAGATATTGGTTGATACTTGTGGGTGGGTTGCAGTAATTGATGCTGGAATCAACATAGATCATGCATTTACAGAGATTTTTGGGAAATTTGAACTTGTCGTTATAGATGAGGTTTGGGAAGAACTAAACACTTTTCAAGAAAATAATAAATCTAAAAACATTTTATTAACTCTTTTGAAGAAGAAATCTTTAGATTTTCAAAATAAAGAGTTAGTGAATAAACATACAGATGACTCTTTGTTGTTTTTATCTAAAGAGAATAGTTGGCCAGTTCTTACAGTTGATAAAAAATTAAAAGAGAAATTGTATAAATCTAATTGTAAAGTGATTCAAGTTGTGGGCGGAAAAAAGATTGAATTGATAAATTAATTTCACGGTAGTGTGAATAGTTCATCATCACCATGTCCATCAAGTAAGCCAATCCTTACTCCTGCATCAATCCATGCATGAGAGTAATTAATTGCTCCATAAGCCCTTAGCAAATCTCCTTTGCTAAGAAAATATTTTGCATCATTAAGATAGTCTATAGCCATTTTCAACATTGAATTTAATTTTTCTTCATCCTTACTATTTGTTTCAGTAAGCGGTGTAGCTTTTTCGAATGCCTTTGTTGTTAAAGCAATGTAATGATTAACTAAATCCTCATTTAATTCTAATTTTTTCATTTAAGCACCTTCTTGTTCAAAAACCTCTTTAGGGCTATATTCTATTCCTAATGATTCGTATATTTTTGTTGCATTTTCATAATCATTAATTGCTTCTGCATTTTTAGCAGATTTAAACAACTTCTGCCTTTTTTCAGAATCAAGTGAATATTTTATTTTTTCATGTTCAAAACTGATTTTTTCATTCATTTGTTTTATTAGTTCAAATGATCCAATTATTCTTAGCAAACCATTGTTATCGGCTACTGCAATAATGTCTCTTGAATTACTGGCCATTAAATGCCCTAAATCCTCAAATTGTTGCATTGTTGTGATGTTGAAAACGTTTTTTTCCATATTCATAATCCACCATCCGTCTTCAGTCCATATTGATTTTAATGGCTCTAAGCATTGATCTGTAACAAATTCAAGGTCATCCCATCCTGTTGCATTTGGTTTACCTTTCCAAATTTCTCCTTCTAATGATTGAACTAATAATTCACTATTTTCTAGTTTTGAAGCCCATGACCATATTTTTTCTTCAATTTGTCTTTGAGTAGATTGGGCCATTAATCTTACACACCTTAAACATCCATCACCATCATGAATTAGTAAATGTTCTCTATCTATCCATCCAATTAATTTACGTATTTTACCAGCAAACAATCTTTTTATTCCATACCCTTGTTGATTAAAAATATGTAATTGGTCATGCCTATCAGATAAGACCCATCCTCCTCCTGGACGATTTATAATATGTGAGAACCCCCCTTGAGTAGAACGACCTTCGTGTAATTGTTCTCCTGTATTTGAATCAATTACGATAAAACCGTTCCCCATTAATACTCCAAGAAGATGTTCATTAGTTTTTATTTGGTATGGTTTGAATGGCATTTTTACATTCCATTTTTTATTTCCTTGAAAATCAATATAATGTATTTCTTTATTATTTGATACGGCAATTCCCATGGAATTAAATTCTATAGAAGTAATCACACCTTCGAAATTATGACTTGAGATAATGCTCCATTTTTGCATATTAATCAACTCACAAGATTCCCCATGCCATTAATTGTGATTTTGCGCTATTTGATAAATAGAACATTCTAGATCTTCCTACTTTTTTTACACTTAATATGCCATGTTTGTTAAGCCCATTAAATATTTGAGATGCTCTTGTTCTTCCTATCCCTCCAAGAAGCTCCCTCATTTCATTGTCTGAGGGAGAGATTTCTCGTTTTGAACTTAATCTAATAACTTTTATTTCATTTTCATCTAATGATCTTAATCTATCAATATTAAGTTCAAATGAATGTTCAGGAGGAGTAATAATCTGATTTTGTTGTATTTCTCTAAGTGCACCTTCAAATGAATTAGATTGTTGAATTGTTTCATGCATTTCTACCTGATTATGTTGATTTTGTTTTTCTTTACTAAATTCTTGATTAAATTCAATTGTTGGCACAACTTCATTATTTACCCATAATGTAACTTCTTCATTATCCAATACATTTTTTCCTAAGGATGGTTTTTCATGAATTTTATTCATTGTGTCAAAATCAGAGGTAAATACTGCATATCCGTCTTTTCTCATAGATTCGTTAGTATTTCTAGTCCTTCCACTTAATTTCCCAAATCCTCCTTTAGGCAATGGGGCTTGAATGTTATCGGGTATTGTTTTTTCAATTTGCAAGTTTTCTTCTTCTTCTTCTTCTTCTTCTTCTTCTTCTTCTTCTTTAACCTTTAAATCCTCATTTTCATGGTTGTAATCAATAATTTCTTCTTCTAAATCCTCGCTAATTTCTTCTTGAATGTAATCATCATCTACATATCCTTCCTCTACATATTCCTCATTATCTTCTTCTATTTCTTCTGATGTATGAACTTCTTCATAATTTTCGTCTAAATCATTGTTTTTTGATTGGATGTTTGAAAACATATCTTTTAATTCTGTATTATTAATGTCATTATTTTTTATTCCGTGGACAATTTTCCTCATCAATTTAATTGAATCTGAAGGATGTCCCGAGGTTCTCTCTTCAATCTCTTCAACTAGGCTTGAAGGAGGTTTCCACTGATCTCTGCTTGCCGAATCAACTCTTTTTGCAATCATTTCATCAATTTCTTTTCTGTCAAATGAATTTATTCTAATTTCTTCATCAAATTCATCAATCAATTCTTGTGGCCAAGTTGCCAATTGTGAAGGAGTTAAGGCAATGATGGAGACTGCATCTAATGAACGTATTATTTGTGTAATTTGTTTAAAAACTTCAGCAATATCGCTACCAGGAATATTGGGGTAATCAAAGCTTAATATGGGCAAACGGCCTGTTTTTGGTAGTGATTTAATTAAATTGTCTTGTAATTGATTAGACATTCTTGGTACTTCAAAATCCGAAACCACTGTGATGTATAATTCTTCCAAAAGCCTTTTCATTGGCTCTTTTGTAGGGAAAAGGTTGAATTGAAAGTGCCTGTATGCTTCTCCTCCAAGTAAATTTAGTAAGGACGTCCTTCCTGTGCCTCTATTTCCAATTAATAGTATCATTCTAGAGGATCTATATTTGCACCATCCAATAATATCTGAAACAATCACTTTTCTACCCACTAATAATTTTTTATCGCTGGTTGTTAGTGGTTTAATGTTAAAGGGGTTCATTCTCATGTTTGGTAAATCAAATGGAACCGACATTCTATCTACCATAGGTCTACAGAGTAATGTTAGGTTTAACAAGGTTGCGTTAATAACGCATCATTAACAGGTCATTAACACAGAAAATCGCATTACCCAGAGCACACGTATACTTATTTAAAATAAATATGGTACTTCAATTATGGCCTAATTAACGCATCATTAACGCATTATTAACACAATATTAACGCGTTAATTAGCGTTAATCTTTTAATTAAAGGCGTAATGATTTAGAGATATAATCGCTAGCATGCCTTGAGCACAATGGCAGTTAACAACAGTAGGCTTCAAGGTTTTTACAAATTAAGTGTCTCTGAGAGGAGAACATTATTAGCAGAAATAGCAAATTTAAGTGAAGAACAAATTTCAGCATGGTCTAAAACAGGGGAACTTTCCGAATCAGCAGCAGATAAAATGATTGAAAATGTAGTAGGAACGTATTCTTTACCTATAGGAGTGGCTACAAATTTTATTATTGATAATGAGCATTTTTTGATACCTTTTGTTTTAGAAGAGCCTTCTGTAGTTGCAGCTGCTAGTAATATGGCAAAAAGATGCCAGAAAAAAGGTGGTTTTTTATCAAATAATGATGATCCTGTAATGATTGGACAAATTCAAGTTGTTAATTGTCCAGATATAAACGCTTCAAAAGATGCAATTTTAACACAAAAAGATAATTTAATAGAATTGTGTAATCAAGTAGATCCAATATTAGTTAAATTTGGAGGTGGATGTAGAGACCTTAAAGCAAGAATAATTGAAACACAGTCAGGAGAGATGTTGATTTTACACCTATTAGTTGATTGCAGGGATGCAATGGGCGCTAATGCCGTAAATACAATGGCTGAAACAATAGCATCTAAAGTTGAAGAAATTAGTGGAGGTACTGTAATTTTAAGGATTATATCTAATCTTGCAGTACACAGATTGGCTCGTGTTAGTGCAACCTTTACACGTGAAGAGATGTCTGATAAAGGAGAAGATATAATTAGGGGCTCAGAAGTAATTGATGGAGTTATACAAGCATATCATTTTGCAGCAGCAGACCCATTTAGGGCAACAACTCATAATAAAGGAATAATGAATGCAATTTCTCCAATAGCAATCGCTTGTGGGCAAGATTGGAGAGCTATTGAATCAGGTGCTCATAGTTATGCATCATTTAACAAACAATATTCTTCAATGACTCATTGGGAGAAAAATGAAGATGGTGATTTAGTTGGTTCAATAGAATTACCTATGGCAGTTGGATTAGTTGGTGGTGCTGTTAGAGTACATCCAGCAGCACAGACAAATGTAGCATTATTGGGTATCGATTCTGCAAATGATCTTGCAAAGGTAATGGCTGCAGCGGGTTTAGCACAAAATTTAGGTGCTTTAAGGGCTTTAGCAACTGTTGGAATTCAAGCAGGACATATGAAATTACATGCAAGAAATATGGCAGTGACTGCAGGCGCAAATGATGATGAAGTTGATGCAGTAGTCAGATTGGCTCATTCTAGTGGTGAAAGAATTACGGCTAAACTGATAGAAGATAGTTTAGCAAAACACCGTACTAATGATTAGTTTCAAGAGTATTCTTTCCATTCATCTCCACTATTTGCTGTACGAAACCATTGTTTGTTATTGTGTTTAATCCATTCGAAACCATGTTCATCAACAACTCCAACAGAATATACCCAGGGAGTAGGGGAAAGATTTTCATTTTCAGATTCATCTATGCTTTTTGAATTAATTTGTATTGTTTTTTGATTTGTATTATTAATTATCGCAGAAAATAAACCAGCTAATAATGCAGGAATAATTCTCCAAATTAATTCAGCTTCGTTCAATGTAGGCGTGTTTGTAGAGTCTGCAACCCATAAACTTCCCAATACGATTCCCCAATTCATGTATAATAGGATTATAAAACCAATCGAAGCACTAATTGCGGCAGCAAAACCAGAATCAGTTTTCCTTTTAATTAAATTAGATTGTTTTGAACCAATGTAAAAGCAAAAAAAGGGAAATACTAGTGTTAATATCTCTATAGAATGCTCTATGTTAGACAATCCACCTTGAATATTTCCTTTCAAATCATTACGTTGAATTTCAATAAAAAACCCTATTCCTATAGCAATTGAAACAAAAAAATATTGTTTGATTCCATAAAAAATAGACTTGATAAAGCTCATCTGTTTCGAATAGCCTTGAAGAACTTAATATAACATCTTTAGTGAAATTATTATTCAATGATTTCTTCCAAATTTGTTTCTAAATCAATATCGTCATCTATTGATATTGGCATTAATTCCCCTTCAGTCATGCCCAATTGTTCTGATCGTTCTCTAAACCACATTCTTACTTTTTTATGAGTTGTATGAGGGCACCCGAATACTTCTGAAAACCTTCTAGTTGTAGTTAATTTTCTTGTATTGCCGGATCGTCTTCTATCTATTAAACCAGAATCAGATAGTTCTTTCACATAATTATATGCTTTTACTCCGAGTAATTTTACTAAACTTGATTGTTCCATTGGTTGATGATATGCTATTAGTGCCGCTGCTTTAAGTAACCTTGGAGAGATGTCAGTTTTTGCTTCCTTTGGTAACTTATCAGCTATTGCTGGTTTAACTTCTAGTGCCCATTTACCTGAAATTTCTACTATCTGGAGGGCTCCCCCCTTTCTTCTTTTTAATGATGACCGCAAGCCATGTAAGGCTTCACTTACTACTTTTGCATCTTGTTTTAAACCATGCGATAATTGTTCAACACTCATTGATTTCCCTGCTCCAAAAAGCGTTGCTTCAATTAATGTTTGAAGTTCATTGCTCAATCTCATTCACCTCATCAATTAGATTATTTTTTTGATAATTGAGCATTTCCTCCTCATTCATTTTATTGTTAATAGAGTCCCAATTATCCATTTTTGGCCATAAATCTTTGATACTAATTTTTCCATTGGGTACAGTTTCTTGTTTTATGTCTGTGAATCCTCTGTGTGTAAGGAATAACATTGAGACAAGTCCAGTAACTTTAGCCTCTGCAGAAACATCAATGTCTTCTTCTAAATCCTTTTTTAGTTCATTAGCAATTCCATTAGATAATGTTTGGAGATCTATTTCTCCTTCCTTATTCATTTCTTTCATAAGATTCCAACTTAATTCAATATCTCCTTCTAAGTTCTCATCATGCATTCTTGCTCCAACATTTCCTAATGCTTGTTCAACCTCTAATTTGTATTTGATTCTATTTTCTTCTCTAACTCTGGTTATCTCTGCATCATCACATGCTCCCCTCAATGCACCTAATAAATCACCTAAAGTTACAGGACGGCCTTCTTCTCTTCGGACCCGTTCCTCAAACAATCCATTTAGATCCGCTTCAATTTCTCCTGAAATAACATTATTTGTAAAATTAAATTCGTCGTCACTAAAATCCGTCATCCATCCTTCGTCAATAAACAAATCATTATCTAATTCATCTTCTAAATCAGCATTATTTTGTCTTTCAAGTAAATCTTCAACTTGCCCCCTAAGAACAGCCCAAGCCAATCTTAGTAATCTTCCACATGATGGCAAATCGATATTTTCAGAATTTTTCTTTATTCTTTCACCAAATAACTTTACAAAAGCAGTTAAATCTATGTCCCAGGGGTCTAAATCAGCATCTTTAACCAATTCAAATACTAAAGCTACTGATCGATCAAATGGATCTTCCAAAGAAGAATATTCTGCATTTTCCATTTCAGCTATAGTAACTAACCTATCAGCATAATCTACTGCTTCTTCTCTGGTTTCTTCTCTATTTTCTAATAAATTATTAATTATGTCTTCCCTAATAAAGTATGAATCAAGTTTAGATTGCATTCATTTACCTCCAATCAAGGCTCCTCTTTATTTTCCAAAACATCTATTGATATTTCTTCAGAATCTTCTTTTTCAACTTCTCTTATTGCATCCCTTAACTCTTGAAGTTCTTCAATATCTTCTTTTGATTCACTTGCTCTTTCAGAAAGTGCAGACATTGATGAATCTTCTTCCAAGGAAATCTCTCCCTTAATTTCAATATCTAAACCACCTAGACTTTTTGGTGCAGCTAATTCCATTGGTACTTGAGGCATATCTTCATCGGTAGGAAGATGTGATAATTTCTCTGCTTTTTCAGCAGCCTTTTCAACCGCTTTTTTACGGTTTTCTTCTTCTTTTTCACCCAGTTCTATCGCTCTTTCTCTATTGAAATCAGCAATTCTTCTACTACATCCATCGCCAGCGTGAGTAATACCAATATGATGATCTGCTAATTCTAAGCTTACTTTCCTTAATGTGACCATTAGGAATTGAGCACTATTTGCCCTTGCTTTACAAAGTCTAGCAATTCTGCCAGCATTAAATGCATCTAGGTTTTGATCAACTTCATCGAAATAATAGAAGGGCGAAGGATCATGATCTTGTATGGCGAAAATAAGTGATAACGCAGCCATAGATTTTTCACCGCCAGAAAGTCCATTTAATTTGGCTCTTGAACTCTTTCCTTTTGGTTGACACCACATTTCTAATCCACCCTTGAATGGATTATCCGTATTTTCTAATTTTAATTCACCTCTTCCGCCATCAGAAAGTAATCTATATACATTTTTGAAATTTTTATTTACTTCTTTGAAAACAGTCAACAACCGTTTTTTACGTTGTTTTTCAAGCCTTTCAGAGATATCAATTAATGATTTACGTCTTGATTGGCATAACTTATTATCATTTTTTAATTCGTCTAATCTTGTTTCTGTTTTATCATATTGTTCTATTGAAAGCATGTTAACATTTCCAATGAATTCTAATCTACGCTCAATGGCACGTATCTTATTCTCTGCTTGAGCAACTGTTGGAACATTAACTCCTGGTTCTGGAGGTTTAACTCCTTCATTTTCCATATCTTCTACAAGTGTATCTAATAATTCTCGTTTACTTTCTAGTGTGATAGTATGTTCAGAAGCTCTCCTTCTTGCAGATTCTGATTGTTGTATCAATTGATTTACAGTAGTCCTCAAACTTCCTCTTTCTTCAACAAGTTTTACTCTTGAGTCTTCAAGTTCTTTATTTTCTTCTGTAATTGTTGAATATTTGTCTTCAAGTTGTTTTAAATCTTCTTTCAGAGTTTTTTGTTCCTTTTTCCATATAATAATGGCTTCTTTCTTCTTCTTTGAATCAGATTTAAATGATTCTATTTTAGAATTTAATTCAGTTACTCTCTCATTCAGGATTCTTGTGTGTTCTTCGCCACCAGCAAGTTGGGCTTCTGCCTTTGCTTGGATTGCTTGAGCGTCTACTCTTAGTTGTTGAACATCCCTCAATGTTTTTTGCAGATGTTCTGGACTTGCTTTTTGTAATTCGATATTTGCAGTTTGACGTCCTTCTTCAGCATCAAGACAGGCTTGATTAGCTGATGACAACTTCGTTTCTATAGATTCCTTTTCATTATTGGCAAGTTCTACTGATTTTTTTGCAGCCGTAATAGAATTACAGATCTTTTGTAACTTTTCTTCAGCGGCTTTCAATTCAATATTCCATTGTTTAATTTTAGACATGCCATCATTTGTTGTGAGATTATTTATTTTTTGATGTACTAGTTGCTGTTGTTTTCTAGATTCGGTTAGTGCTGATTGGACTGTATCGGCAAGTAATTGTAATCTGTTAATTTCAGATTCTAATCTTTGCACTTCTCCGCTACCTGCTATTTGGCCACCAAATAAAACTCGATTTCTACGAAGGTTTCCTCCAACCATGGCTCCTCCAGCTTCTGTCAAATCACCTTTTAGTGTGACCATTCGGACTCCTCCCATGTGTTTTCTAGCAGTAGAAAGGTTTGATACAAGAAGTGTATCTTTTAATACATATTTTATTGCTAATTCGATTCTTGGATCATAATCTAACAATTCCCAAGCAAAACCTTCAATGTTTTCTTCTTTGGTAAGCATTAATGCTTTTCCACTAGGTCTTCTGACTTGTAATTTATTTAATGGCAGGAATGTTGCTCTTCCTGCTTTATTTTCTCTTAGCCAAGCAATACATTTTGCTGCAACATCATCATCTTCTACAATTATGCTTTGCATTCCAGCCCCAATCGCTGTCGCTAAAGCACTTTCGTGTGCTGAATCTTTTGGTTTTGCTAATTGACTTAAAGTTCCCAAAACACCTCTCATTTCTCCTTCGTCTCTTTGATTAAGAATAGCAGAGACAGCCATTGCCATGCCTCCTCTGATTCCACTTTTATTTTCCATTTCAGCACGTGCTTTTGCAAGATCTCTTTCAAAAGAAATTAATTTGCTATTAATCGCATCATTTTCTTCCTTAAGTTTTTGCTCTTCTCTTTGTCTTTGAGTTAATTCATTGGCAAGAGATTCTCTGTCTTCTCCAGAATCATCACTTTTCAATTCTTCACCTTGCATAACTAAATCGTCTCTTGATAGTCTTGCTTCATCTTCTTCGTCTTGTAGAGTTGAAAGATGTTTAAGTGATAACTCATGAGTTTGATCAACTCTATCAAATTCAAGTTGAACTTTGGTAAGGTTAGCTGCAGTATCACTAACTATTTGATTTGCTTTACTTAACTCACGAGTAAGTGAATTTGTTTCTTTGTCTCCTGCCATTAGGGCGTTTTTAGCATCACTTTCATCCTTTTCTGCTTTTTCGAATGAATTTTTTGCTTCTTGTAATGAATTTTTAGCATTCTTTTGTTTTGTTAAATGTTCATCAAGACTTTTTGCAGCATCAACTAAATCTTCATTGTAGTGATCTAAATTTTCTACATTTTCTTCAATACTTTGTTCAGATTCAGAAACCTTGTCATTTCTTCTATCAATTTCTAGTCTTAATTGATTTAAATTATCCATTAGAGAACTACTTTCATCGCCTAATAATTCTCTCATTTGTTTTTCTATGGCAATTACTTTTTCTTCAATTCCTAATAATTGTTTTTCCCCTTCTTGAGATTTATTAGATGCATCTTTTGCTTCTTTAAGGCAATTTTCTTGCTCTTGAGCAACATATTCAATTTCTGCTTTAGCACTACAGTATTTTGATTGATGTAATAAGATTCTTGCTTCATCTAATTCAGTTTTCAAGTCTTTATATTTCAGTGCTTGAGTACGTTCGGTTTTCAAATCTTTCAATCTTATTTTCAATTCTTCTTCTAATAATTCAATTCTTTCTAGATATTCTTCTACTCTTTTTCTTTGCCTATCTGCTTTACGGATTTCATCATCGTATGAAGTAACTCCCGCAACTTCTTCCAATACTTTTCTACGACTGACTCCAGTCATTGTAGCTAATTCTGTTACCATTCCTTGAAGAACTATGTTATATCCATCTGCTCTAGCGTTTGCACTTGAAAGTAATAATTTGAATTGTCTTTGGCTACTTGCTTCACCATTTAGATAATAATTTGAGGCTGCACTACCTGAACGAGTTTTTCTAACAGCTCTTGTAAAATGAACTTCGTCAGCATCAATTTTCAATCTTCTAGATCCATCTGAATCTTCTGGGTTATCAAAAACTAACGTAACTTTGCAATATTTTGCAGGCTTGTTATTTTTGCCACCATTAAATAATAGATCTAGTACATTGTTTGCACGAACATCTTTTGCTGATTTATATCCAAGGACGAATTGTATTGCATCACCACAATTACTTTTTCCAGAACCATTAGGTCCTGTAATCGCAGTAAATCCCCTTTCATAAGGTACTACAACTTCGCCTTTGAACGATTTAAAGTTCTCCATTTCGAGGCGTTTTAGATACATCTTTTCCCATCCTAATATGTTGTGAGTTCTAAACTAACTAACACATTAATGACTTGAGGTAAATTTACCGACTATAAACAATACCCCTAATCAAGCCCACATGTTGCCTTTTTTAGGGTAATCAAATTATGCCAACTAATCTAACATTCCTGTTTGATTACATCTTGCACAACCTTGTCCATTGCACAAATGACATGTCCTTCCCGTAACCATTCCACCAGTACTATAATTATCATATAAATTCTTTTCAAAATCATCTTCATACTCAGACAACCCTAATTGACTATACAAATCAGAAACAGTTGCACCGGACTTTCCAAGAGATTCTAAACCACCTTTGAATTTACTTCTTTTTCCACTTTCAAAGAAAGAAGTATCGCTGCCTTTATTTTTCCTTCTTGCTTCAGTAAACATTTCAGCAGCTTCACTTGTTCTTGAAAGAAATCTCATCGATTTGTACATGAAAAATGAACCATAAATTATGAGACTAAAGTCCATAGAAATACTAGGGACGGGATATCCAATAATTGCAGACCAATCTAAAGGCCCATTAGGGGTAGTTAGTCCATTTAAATCAGCAAAACCAAAAGAGAATAATCCTAAACCGAATCCAAATTTTATTCGAGCATTTCTTCTTTTTCCTTTCAGCCTTCTTTCTGAAGAACCTCTTCTTATTTTTGGCTTCACTCCACTTTTAAATTTACGTGAAATAAATAGTAAACCAATTCCAATTCCAATTCCAATAAAATCTGGAGTTTCCCAAACACCTACAGAACGAGCACAATCGGCGGGATCTCCTTTAGCGAAGCCATCAGAAACGGTTTTGTCGGAACAACTTTCATCAAAAGCAAATGCGGGAATATCTAATTTGTATCTCTGGGAATTTTCAGAATAAAGATCTTTTACCATTCCGACTTGAACATTGTAAACAGAAATTGCAAGAATAGACGCCCCCAGCAAGACAAACAAGAGTGAAAGCCCCCTCCGCATGGACCGAGAGAACCAAGTTTACAAATAGCAATATCGGAAGAATTAGAGTTAAGTTATTAAGAAAACGTTCAATTTGTAGAACTCAGCCCCCCTGAATGTAAACATGCCTAGAGTAGTGCTTGCAGGTAGCGGAATCGCGGGATTATTTGCCGCTTTAACTTGTGCTGATGCAGGGTGGGATGTATGTGTAATTACAAAACAAAGTTTAGAAGAATCTAGTACTAATTATGCTCAAGGAGGTATTGCTGGAATTTTGGATAAGACTGATATTAATGGCAAAGAACTCCATATAAGAGACACATTAGATGCTGGAGATGGTTATTGTAATGAAAAAGTAGTACATGATGTAGTTAATGAAGCAGGAGATAGGATTAGAGATTTAATTAATGTTGGAGTGAATTTTCAAACTGACGAGGAAGGTAATTTTGATTATATTAAAGAAGGAGGCCACTCCCAAAAAATAATATTACATGCCAAAGATTCTACAGGAAAAGAAATAGAAACAGCTTTACTTTCCAAAGCAACAAAACATCCACGAATTGAACTTCTTTCTAATCATTTAGCATTAGATTTAATTCTTAAAGATCGTAATTCAGTGGAAAAAGAAATCATTGGATTATGGGTTTTTAATATAGATAAAGGGATTGTTGAAACCTTTGAATCAGATGCAGTAATATTGGCCACGGGAGGGGGTGGGCAATTATTTTCTCGAACTACTAATCCTAGTGTTGCTACAGCAGATGGAATGGCCATGGCATTTAGAGCAGGTGCGAAACTAAGTGATATGGAATTTGTACAATTTCATCCTACGTCTGCTGCAGTGGATAGCAGTCAGACTTTTTTGATTAGTGAAGCAGTTAGAGGAGTTGGAGGGATTTTGATGACAAAAGACAATTATACTGAATGGAAAAATCCAGGAAAAAACAAAACCATTTCAAACCCCGAAGAGTTTTCATTCACAAAAAAATATTCTGAATTTGGTTCATTAGCAACTAGAGATATAGTTGCTAGAGCAATTGATCGTGAATTGAACTTGTCAGGAGATGAATTTGTTTTACTTGTAACAGAGCATTTAGATTTAGATGAATTGAAAAATAGATTCCCTTCAATAAATAAATTTTTATTGAAATTTGGAATTCAATTAGGCATTGATCCAATTCCAGTTGTTCCAGCTGCACATTATTTTGTAGGAGGTATTTCTGTAAATGAATTTGGGCAAGTTTTGAATAATGCTAATGAAAGTGTAATCAAAGGCCTTTATGCTATAGGAGAGGTTGCTTGTACTGGAATGCATGGAGCAAATAGATTAGCATCCAATAGTTTACTCGAAGCAATAGTATATTCCTCTAGGGCATCATTATTTTTAACAAAAAACATGTATTCTTTTGAAAAAAATAAAAAATTACCCGATTGGAGGGCAGATGGTTTAGAATTTTTGGTTGAACATTATTCATTAGTTGATGATTTAAAATCTCTTAAAATGACTATGACTAGAGATGTGGGAGTAGTCCGTTCAAATAGAAGGCTTAACAGGGCACTTAGAAGAGTAAATTTAATTGAAAAAGAGGTAGATTTAGCATGGCAATCAAGTATTCCCACAAGGCCATTAATCGAATTAAGAAACATGGTTCAAATTGCCAAGATAATAATCAAATCAGCGTTGAAAAGGAAAGGAAATATTGGATTACATTATAATGAAGATAATATTATGAAATAATATGTTATAGTGAGATTCCCGAAATAATGGCCATTAATGTTGAATTAATAGGAGTTTGAATTCCAAGGGGTTCTGCTTTCCTAATTACTTCGCCACAAATAGAATCTATTTCCGTAATTTTTCCATTCATTAAGTCTTGTAGCATACTACATCTGTTTTCTTTAGTAGAAATTAATATTTGTGATAGTAAATCTACCATTTCAAAATTATCCGGAATCTCTATTTCTAGGTGTCTTGCAACATTTAGGACTTCAAACATTGCAGAGCATGCACATTCGAACAATGAAGGCTCTAGTAATGCACCATTTGTGACACCACAAATAGCTGCTAATGGGTTAACTGCTGCATTTATGGCTAATTTTGTCCATAATTTCGGTCTGATATCGGAGATGTTAGATGCATTTAATTTTGCATTATTTAATAATTCAGTAAACTCATTAATTTTTTCATTTTTTATTTTAGTTAATGGCATTCTTCCAATTATTACTTCTCCCAATCCAGCCCAAGTTATTGTAGTTGAGTCAATTCTATTTGCTCCATGTGTAATCACTCCCCCCAATGTTCTTTCAAATCCAATAATGGATGAAATTATATTTTCGTTTCCAATGCCATTTTGAATGCTAATACAATATCCATTATTAGAGATTAATTTCTTTGCCATATTGGCAGCATTTAATGTTGAATTTGATTTAGTACAAATTAGAACTAAATCACATTTATTTAAAAATTTAGAATCGATTTCATCATCATTTGAGTAAATAAAAAAAGCATCATGTTTTAATTCCACTATTTCTTTATTATTATGGGGGATGTTGATACACAATCCATTTGTGATAAGTTTTAATTTTTGTATTTTTGTATTTGTTAATAATAAAATTTCATTGTTTGTATTGTTAGCCAATAGGCCAGCAATTAAACCTCCAATTGCCCCAACCCCAATAATGCCTATTTTCATCAATTAACACCAGACCAAGCAGTTAAATGAATTTCTAAATTGTTTGAATTATAATCTAACCAAGCCATCAGATAAGTCCCCTCATTAATTTCTAGATCCCATGAAATAGAGACATTACTTTCATTATGTGAGTAAATTAATGAGTCAGAATTAATTTCCCAAGGGATTAAATTTCCATGATATCTAGTTGAAATCGATATGTCCTCATCTAAACTAAACACTGAAAAATTCAACATCCCCTTTGATTTATCGGTTGAACAATTTATACATTCAGCAATATCCCATAAGGGTTTATTTCCCCAGGATATATTTGAATTAGTTCCATTAATTAGTATTGCAGGACCCTCTTTAATTGAAAATAAATTTGATTGAAATGGATTATTTCTATTACATTCGATCATAAATCCACTTTTTGGCAATTTTATCAAAAATGTTTTATCAATTTCAGTTGGTAATAATTTTCTTGAGTATGAGGATGTAGCATTCCATAAAAGGTAGTCGGAAGAACCCATTAATGGGTGAGCAGTATTATTGGAACATAAAAACTCTTTTTCGTTTAAAACTTCTAATTCATTAGTAGGTTCGAATGGGTATTTATGTGAAAAAAACTCTGTAAAATTCCAACCATCTATAGGAGATAATAATAATTGATAGTTTTGGGGAGGTAGGAGTTTTATTGTGTGATTAGAACCATTTAATTGATAGTGAATTGTAGGATTACTAATGTTTTCATTTTCTGAAAGAAGATAACCTGCCTCTCCAAAAATACAAACGTTTTGCTCTCCCGAATTCAGGGTATTTACTTCCAAATTCCAATTTTCTGATGGATGTATTTCTAACGTGTCACCAGTATTGCTTAAATTTGTACAAAGTTCAGGAGAAATCAAATCATTATTAGATTGCCAACGTGGAGATAATGTTTGAATTTGATTATTCGGAATAATACTCATGTAATTATATTCTTTTAATCCTAAATATTCGATAAAATAGATCAGTTCTACACTTTGAGTCGGTGTAATATTATTTTTTGATTTGAACAAAATTTCGATTGAACTATGTGGTTTGATTTTGATATTATCACAATTTTCAATTAAATCTATTTGTAAACATGTAATTTCAAAAATAATGTCTTGAGGGCTCTGTAACCAAAATTTTTGAGATATTTCTTTTTCTAGAAGTGAGGGATTCGTAATGGTGAATTTCATTGAATTATCATCATCAAAATAATATCTTTGTTCTAAGTTCATTTCTATGTCGGAATCCCAATTAGTTATTGGCTCAATTGGCATTTTTGCAGGTAATAAAAGTAAGAGTAAGATTACAAAAATTGAAGCGAAATTTTTTGAAAAACCTTCATTTGTTGTTTTTGTTTCATCAAGAATTATTGGAAGTTTCTGATCGGTCCCATTTAAGAATAAGAGCATTAAACTTCCAATTGTAATAAAAGTCCAAAGAGAATTCCCTTCAAGGAACCCGTAAGAGATACCCAAAATTAGGACTAATGCCATTAATGAAATTTGGGTACCTACTTTTGACATATCATCTAAACCAAGCAACCCTGCTAAAATCCTCCCTCCAGCAAGTGTTGGAATTGGCAATAGATTGATCCATCCAATTAATGTTAATGCCATTCCAGCGAGACCGATTGGATGTAACCAATAAAGGCCCAAATTTTGAGAAAATTCGGTCGGAATTATTGAGAAGATTAGTTCAATAAAAAGAGGAGGGTTTATTTTTAGAGGTTGTGAATTTAATCCACTTAATGAATCTGGTGTAATTATAATCCCAACAGTAAGTAATAATGTTCCTAATAGAATCATTACTGCAGGCCCACTTAAACAAATAGCAATCATTTTTTTAGTATTTGGCCAACACATAGAATCCATTCTTGGATGGCTTGGAATTGCAATAATTCCAAATGGCCAGAGGGATAATGGAATAGGAAATAATATTGGAATCATACTACCAATTCTCATCCCATTTCTTTTTGCTAAATATATTTGAGTCATATTGGCTATGAATAAGCTTCCAATAAGAGGAATTGCATAGTACATTAGTGAACGGTATAATGTGTCCATTTCAAATATAGAGGAGTTGTTTTGATGTCCACTTATCCATTCAATTCCCATTCCCCACACAGATAAAAATGCTAGTGACCAAAAGATAAAAAGTTGTTTTTTTCCAAGTATGAATAACCCTCTGGGTTTTGGTAATATTTTCAAAACATACGGGCTTTCAGGGAAAATTTTACCCATCCAATCTAATTTGTTGAGATGAACATTCAACTCTTCTAATGCATTTGAGACTTCAAACTCATCTATTGGTTCTACAATCCATGAGGGCCAAATACTGCTTAAAGACTCATTGATATTGAAATGCCTTGAAACAATTCGTTCCAATAATTCTTTTTGATTCCATCGCTTTTTATGGACTTTTAATGGCAAAACATCAATTTCTTCTTCGTTCTTCATTGCCTCACCCAATCTTCCGAAATGTTCGGATGGTATAAGTTTCATTTATTGTTATTATTTATTCTTAAAGCGTTTTAACCTGAATGTTTCTTCACGTTCCATCTCTTCAAGACGTAATTGAATAAAGTCTCTAGCTTCTTTCATTTCTGGAATGACTTTGAATTCTAATGCATTTACTCTACGCTTTGTAGATTCAATTTCAGCAAGTAACCTCTTTAGTGTAGCTTCCATTTCTGCGGCAGTAACAATTTTTTCAATTAATTTCCCATAAGAATCTGCTGCTTCATCAATATAGGGGCTAGATCCAACAAGCCCAATACCTCTTTTTTCCATTTCTACTCTAAGGTTTGTACCTTCAACTGATGGAACAACTACACCCATGATATTACGTCTTTTAACCTCAACTTCAGGGTGTGTGGAACTTGCCAATGCTGCACTTTTTACTGCTAAACCACCTTCTACAGCGCTAGCCAAATTTATTCTCTGTAATGCTAGCTTATAGGTTCCAGAAAGTTCTTGTTTTGCACTAATCATTTCTGAAAGTAAAGTTCTGAATTCATGGAATAAACCATCTCTTTTCATTTTTAACAACTTATACCCATTCTGCGTTTGTTTAATACGCCTTTTCAGATTTATTAACTCTGAACGGGTTGGTTTTATGTCTAAAGCCACGATTTCACCTTTTATTGATTATTTTTTTTCAGTAGGATGGTACTTATCAATCCATTCTTGATCAAGTCTAACAAGGTATTTTGTATTAATTGAGGATAATAACTCCCATGCTAAATCCAAGGTACCTTCGATAGTACGATCTTCATCTTTACTTTGCCTTAAGAATCTGTTTTCAAATAAATCAGCGAATTTTAACATTTGCAAATCACGTTCATTTAATGCATCTTCCCCCACAATTGCCACCAATCCTCTTAATTCACGACCATTAGCATATGCAGCATAAAGTTGATCAGAAACTGCTTTATGATCTTCTCTAGTCTTACCGGGTCCAATACCAGCGTTCATTAATCTTGATAATGAAGGTAGAACATTAATTGGTGGATAAATTCCTTTTTGGTGTAATTCACGAGAAATAACAACTTGTCCTTCAGTAATATAACCAGAAAGATCTGGAATTGGATGTGTAATATCATCACCGGGCATTGTTAAAATAGGGAATTGAGTAATACTCCCTTC
>Ga0066849_10000230_pt1 | contig 21457 bp, 10 predicted proteins | sample ETNtaG_9_FD_65492 | JGI IMG/M metagenome (GOLD analysis project Ga0066849, IMG submission 65492) | Marine microbial and viral communities from oxygen minimum zone, Eastern Pacific Ocean - ETNP201406SV69 | ecosystem: Environmental > Aquatic > Marine > Oceanic | place: Pacific Ocean: Eastern... | reverse complement strand
CCAGCCAAATAAAATGTAGATTCTCCACGAGAATCTTCAAAATGATGAAATCCATTTTGTCCTGCAGGTGCTCTAATTGGAGGTTTAATGTAAATCATCTCATCCTTTTTGTTATAGTGAGTTTCATCACCACCAGGTATACTGTCAAGTGCAGAGATAATCATATTACATGATTCAATCATTTCTGTCATTCTTACTCTGTACCTATCATAACAATCTGAACCTTCATTAGATGATGCTTTTTCAACTGATGCAACGCCATCTACTTGATCGTAAACACTGTATGGGTGAGCCCACCTAACATCATAATTAACCCCAGCAGCCCGAACATTAGGTCCAGTGACTCCAGCATTAATCATATCCTCAGCTTTACATGCACCTACTCCCTGAGTTCTAACGAGGAAGATAGTAGATTCATCTAATAACATTTCATATTCATGAAGTCTTTTTAGAAACATCTCTATTTTTGCTCTTGCTCTAACTGCAAAACCAATTGGCAAATCACGTTTAACTCCACCGACTCTAGGGAAGTTATAGTGCATCCTACTTCCTCCCAATTCTTGTAATAAATCAAGGAATAATTCTCTATCACGTAGACACCACACAAATACAGTTAGATTTCCTACATCCGGACAGTAGGCACCTAACCACATCAAGTGACTTGCAATTCTTTGCATTTCTACTGCAATTAATCGAATATATTCTGCTCTTTCTGGTACTTCAGCACCTAACATATCTTCAGCAGCATAAATGTAAGATTGTGCCCAAGTCATAGCTGAAGCATAACATAGACGATCACAATATGGTGTAATTTGAGTAAAATTTCTTGCTTCACAGATTTTTTCTACGCCTCTATGGATATATCCTAACTCAGGAACTGTATCTACTACCGTTTCTCCGTCTACTTTAACCCTTAATGTCCAGAGTCCATGAGTCATAGGATGTTGAGGTCCCATTGTAATCCACATTTCTGCCATAATTAATCCCTCATTTCTTTTTGTCTGAATCTAATGGTTTTCTCATAAAACCTTGAGCATCATCGTACATTTCATTATGATTGTGATATCTGATTTTGTGTTGTTTTTGTAATGGATGAAATCCAGGTGGTGAATCATGTGGATTTAATACTCTCATCATATTTTTATGACCTTCAAATTCAATTCCTAATAAATCCCAAGTTTCTTTTTCGTTCCAATCAGCACCATCCCAAATTGATTGGACACTTGGAATAATTGGTTCATCTGTTTGAGGAAGTACTAATGAAATTTGATATTCAAGAGGAATATCCATGCCAGTTAATTTAGTAGGATTGATTATAGTTTGTTCACCTACTTTAGGATTTTTAATACCTTTCCGAGTTAAATGAACAATTACTTCCCATCCTTTTTCAGGAGTGCCGGGGTTATATCCTGGTTGGCCTGAAAAGAATTCAAATTCTAACGGGAAATGTATTCCCGTAATCATACTTAGATAATCCACTCCTTGCTCAAAACGTAGCCATTTAGCTAAACTAACCCAATGATTTGGAGGACAATTGATATGTACAAATGAATATTTTCTTCCACTTCTATGTTGACAAGATTCAGCAGTAATGCCTGCTTCCTCAAATCGCTTGTTTGTTTCTTCAACTGCAACTTTAACTGCAGAAAGATTTTGTTCAGAAGAAATACTTTGCATTTTTACACCCCTTAATCTTCTCCAATAATTATCGGAGCGTCAGTTTCACTTTCCTTTACAGGAGGTGCTCCAATCCTGATTATTTTTTCACGTAATTTCCCAAATCCGTCAATTAAAGCTTCAGGACGAGGAGGGCAACCAGGAATATAAACATCAACTGGAATAATTGTATCGACTCCTTCAAGAATATTGTATGATTGGAAATAAGGACCACCAGAAATTGCACATTCGCCCATTGCAATACACCATTTTGGTTCTGGCATTTGCTCCCATAATCTTACAATAGGATCAGCGAATTTTTTACTAATAGGGCCATTTACCAATAAAACATCACATTGTCTTGGTGATGAACGGAAGAACACTCCAAATCTTTCAGCATCAAACCTAGGTGCTCCAGCTGCTGCCATTTCAAGAGCACAACATTTGATACCTAGATGTAGAGGAAACAAACTTTTTCTTTGGGCCCAATTAAAAAATCTACCACCTAATACTCCAATAAGTTGTTTAATTTTTGTAGCTTTAAGGGCTTCATCAGTTACATTACCTACAACATCAATTAATGCCCTACTATTGAACACACTGAAATTTTCTGAATCGTCCTTCATTTACTCACCTCAAATATAGATTCTACCCCTTTTACGGAATACATGCCATACACCTAAACTCATCAATAGTAAGAAAATACCAGCAATAGCAAGAGCAAATACAGCATCATCATGTCTTGCATTATTTACGCCAGCATTCATTGTTAATGTTCCTGCTAATGCAAGAAACATAAATGCAATATCAAAAACAAGGAATATAATTGCATACCAATAGTATTGGAAATGGAATTGGATCATTGCTCCACCTACTGGTTCAGAACCACACTCATAAGTGGATAATCTTCGAGGATACATACTGTGATCTCTTTCATATCCAGGTAAGAAATATGATTTCGTAATATTAGGATTTGCAGAATCAGTGACAGGCCTAAAAAACCTGGTTACTATGAATTGACTTAGTGGGAAAAGTATGCCAAGAATAGCCATTAATCCAACGGCTACGTAACTCTCAGTCACGGTCATTCTTTCGACATCCCAGAGAGCACTAAGACTCCCTTGCTAAGTTCCACTTGTATTAAGAAAATAAGCATATGGTTCTATTTAAAATTTAGCCACGCCTAAACTTAACCCTAAATCTCAGTTTTTCTTCTTTCAAAATACATGCTGCATATTGCTGCTATTGCAATACATGATAGTGCCGAAATATGGCCAAAAGAGGGTAAAAATCCACTTGCTTCCTCACCAATGACTTGCAATTCAATGTTCTTTCTACCAATCATTCCAGAAGCATCTTTAGGTTGTACACTAACAGTGAATTCAAAATCATCACTTAAGGTAGATTCTGGTGATTCAACTTTGATTGTTATTACTCTAAATTCTCCTGGAGCTATCGAAAATTCAAGATCATCACTATCTGGAACCAAAGGAATCCATCCTCTGAGTCCTTCAGAAACCGCGACAACAACTCTTTCGTTTGTATTGCCATCATTGTAAACCCTCAATTCAAAAATAGCATTGTCTGGATATTCGATATTTTTTGTAGAACTGCCAACTGCTTCAATTTTCAAATCATGTATGGTTTCAATTTTCAAAACAACTTCAAGAGTTTTAACATACTCTGCATTATGTTCAGACCTTACATCAATGTAAACAGTTCCACCATTTCCATCTTCTACATCTTCATCTATATTGAGTATAATAGTGACTTGAATGGCAAATAAGATAATTTCATGAGTTCCTACTAAACCTCCTGCTAACCAAGTATTGTTTGCCTCATTCATATCTGAAAACTCTAGAATTTCTCCATCTCCTCCAACATAAAATTCACCTGAAGTGAGGTTTCTTAATACATATTTCATAGGTACAGGAATAGACTCAGAGCCATCAGTAATAACACCATTTTTATTTACATTTAATTCATATTCAACTCCATCGATGCTTCTTATGGAAATAACAGCATTATCTTCTTGTGGATTTCCATAAAACACTCCATCATTTTGTATCCAAAATACAAATTCAGCAGATCCTCCTGGTGCTTGAGTAACTTCTACTTGGTTAGGAACATCTCCGGGATTTTCGAAAAATGCATTCATTCTGAAAATTAGATTTGAACTAGTAGTAGTGATATTGAATGTTTTTTGCAAAGTCAATTGATCAGCAGTATTTAGGATTTGTACTGTAGACCTGCATTGACTTTTTTCTCCACCATCAATTGTAACCTTTGCAAGGAGGTTTTTTGTTGTTTGAGCAGGAATATTTACCATGTTAATTTCAACCGCATTAGTTCCATCTTCAAAGAATCTAACATCCCAATCAGAATTACTTCCATCACTACTTGTACACGAATTTTTTGAAACAACCAAATTATAATTATCTGCAACATTCCCATCATTTGTTACTGTAAATGGATAAGAAACAGTAGCACCGTCTTTACCAGACTGAGAAGTAATAGTTACATCAATATCAATTCCATGTCTTTCAGCAACAGGCACAGAAGTAGCATCTTCATCTAATAATTCATTATTTCTTAATAATTCAATAGTATATACAACAGCATCATCCGCTAAAGCATCTAAAGGAACTGAAATATTTAGAAATACAGTAACACTTTGACCTTGATCTACAGAAATTGAATTTATTGAACCTCCTGTATCTCCAGCATAAAAACTTGAACTCCATCCTGCAGGTTCATTTGCCTCAATTGAAACAGAGTATGAATCAGGCCCATTTCCTGTATTTGTAATGTGAATTTGTGCAGAACCAGTACTTCCTGGTTGAATTTCTGCTACATTACCAATGAATTCAATTTCACCATCATGAAATTGCCCTATAGTAACATCAAGAGAACTTGAACATAGAACTCCTCCTCCTTGTTCACTAGCTCTAATTGTAATAGAAACGGTCTGGCCTGCATTAACAGAATTATCTGGCTGTACTAATACATCAAACACATAATTTGTTCCTAATTCTAATTCTCCAGAACCAGGTTCAATATCTTGAACCCAAGAGCTCTTACTTCCGGATGATGAGATGGCAATATTAAAATCTGCATTACCTTCATTTTGTACAGTAAATCTTGCAGTTGTTGATTCAAAAGGTGCTGCGCCCACACTTATAGAAGAACTTGTAAATGAACAATCTTTAATTTCTGGAATTTCTAATTCCAATTCTAATTCATCAGTATTATTTTCTTCATCTTGTCCAGGTGGGGCATTTGTGATTGTCGCTGTAATTAGAAAACAAGAAGTGAATGCCAAATGCTCATCTTCCATTCCGGTAACTGTGAATGTAACTTCTTCTTCGTCTCCAGCGTCAAGACTGACTTGCTGAGGATCAATGTCATATTGTAAGCCTGAAAACTCACAATCACTCTCCCAATTTTCTTCCGCTTCAAGATTAATTGATTCATTAAATTGGCCAGTATTCTTTACAGTTACTGGCCAAATAACTTCTTCATCATTACCATTCCATGTCTTTTTTTCTGAATGATCAGTACTAAGTTCAACTCCATATGTGCTTCCGCTACTACCTTCTCCAGCTGTTGTTGTTACCGTAATTTCACCATTCCCAGGCCCTGTGATGCTTTGTGCTGCAGCTTGTACAGTAGTATCGCATGATTCTGCAGGTTGTGCGCTAAGGTTTACATATAGCATTACATCTACTGAATCACCAGCACTAATTGCTCCTTGAGGTTGTTCTACGGTAGATGTATAGCCAGTACATTCAGGTCCCTGTGATGCTGAAAGTGTAACGGTTATATCATCAGAACCATCATTATTTACTGAAATTGTGTATTCAGCAGTAGTTCCGGGATCTGATTCTTGAGTCATTGGAAAGGCATTTAGTGAAACTTCTGCAGCAGCGTTAACTGCGGGTATAATTGAAAGGAAAATCAAAATTGCTAAAGTAAAAGCGTAGTTTCTAGATGACATATTACCTCTGCTCATACAACCGCGAGTCCTCACATATATCAAAAACCCACTCTTTGTTTGTATAAGTATGCATCAAATATGCATGAAATATGAAAATCTCCATTTTGATTATAATTTTAAGAATTTTTCTTTATGATTCATCGCATGTTCCCTTGCTTTTTCTTCAGGATATCCGGTTGAAATTAATTGTTTAATATATTCTTCCATTTTCTCTTTTGCTTGAGGTGTTAAATCCAAAATTTCTTCAACAGGTTTAGCAGGGAACGTTGGAGGAATTTTTGGCATTGAAGAGTCAAGGCCAAGTTGATTTGGAAGAGGTGGAAGAGGAGGTAATCCAGCTATGTTCGGATTATTTGGAATTGAAAATTGATTTTTCCCAAATGAATTCTTTTTCGGTAATAGAAGTACTGCTCCACCAATTGCTGCAAGAATAATAATTAATAACCCAACCATTAGTAAACCATTCCCTTCTTCCGATTTCAAGTTAGCATTATATTCTTCATTTCCTTCAGAAATTACATTAAATATTATTTTTCCACCATTAATGTCCTTGTTGTTTTGTAATTCTAAATTAATTTCAAAAGTACCAACATCCATGGGTGTTAATTCAATAAGTACTCGTTTACTTTCACCAGCATCTAATACTATCCAATTTGTATCATCAAATGTTGTAATCCATCCCTCAGGTGTAAGAATATCTAATTTATCACTTATTTTTTCATTACCGAGATTAGTTACTTCAAACTCTATTTGTGTAAGTTTATTATATTCCATTAGGGGAATTGAAACATCAACCCATTCTAATTTATATTCTTGAGGGACCGTTAAATTATATGTTTCATTTACACGATAATTGTCTTCAAATTCCAGAATAAAATTAAGTTGTTCTATTGTTCCAGCATTTATTGTAATTGGGATTATTATTTCACATGTTGCAATTTTAATTAATGATGATTCAACAACACCTATCTGTTGACAATTAGTGTCCCAACCAGTATTTGTTTCAAGTAAAATCTCTGGTGTAAAATCCCTAGTGCCTTCATTTGAAATAGTCCACCTAATATTAAAAGAAACACCTATCGGAGGATCTTCTCCTGTTTCCAAATTAATTTTGGATCCATTACTGAATTGATAATCCAATAATTGAATTGATGGTTCTGGCAAATATAATACATCTAATTCACCAAACCATTCAAATGATGAACCTTGTAATGTGCTCATTAGAAGTTTATATGTTCCACTTTCAGCTTGTCCATTTCCTTGAATTGGAATAGTCACATCTATGTATGAGTTTGGTTCGATTTCAAAGAATTTTGTATAAGTCAATACGATCCAACCTGAAGGCATTATTGCATCAACAGTTACTGAAGCGATGGAATTCCCTCCATTGATTAATTTGAATGATAAATCTAATCTTTCATCAGGCATTACTTTCCCAAGAGTCATATTTGAAATTGTATTAATCATTTCATAAGTACCAACAATTAATTCAACAGACTTGTTCCACATTTGATCAGGATTATTTTGAGAGATTGCTTTGATATTTAATTCAAGAATTGTTCCTGCAGGAATTAAAGCTACAGGGGGGAAGATTTCAATTGGCAAGTCTTTTTCATCAGATTCGGCCAATAAACCACTATCAATAGTATCAGAATCATATTCTTCAAAATTCGCTTGCCAATATTGTGGAGATTCTAAAATCAAATCATAACCTTGTACAGAATTTCCTCCATTGATTAATTTAAGATCAAATATCGTAGGGCTTATTGGTGAAACTAATATTTGATCATTAGTTGACATAATTGCAAATGGTAAATTATTTACATATAGGCTAATAGTTAAAATCTCTTCAATATTATTATCAATATCTTTCCCAATAATATCTACGTCATAATATCCTGGTTCAGGAGGGAATTCTGATGAGGGAATACTTACAGATACAAAAACTTCCGCAGTTTCTTGACCTTGTAAATTATGGCTTGTAGTAGAAAAACTAACAGGCCATTGTTTAGATAGTAAAGTAGAACGTTGAATTGGTAAAGTATTTTCAATTGTTGTATTGGTACTGATAAATGCTGTATTTGTTAAATTTACAGACCATATGGCACTATTACTACTTGAATCAGTCCATTCAAATATTGATTTTCCAGAGTTTAAATTAATGCCAGGAGTAGTCACTTGTATTGTATCATAATAGACATTGTTTAGTTCATCAGTTTCTTCTAAAACATCATTAGAATCTGCATGAATTGAGATTTCTTTAACTCCCGAAGAATCAGGCGTCCAATCCCAAGTCAAAACCGTTTTTGCACCAGTTCCTAATGAGAGCTCATATGAGTCAATTGAAACCCCATCAATTTTTAATTCGACATCAAAATCATTTGCTACTGTGTTTCCAATATTACGAATTTCATAACTTAATTGTACTTCTTCATTTACATTTGGTATTGGATTACTTGTAATTAGTGATCCAGGAGTTGGAACGACATCCGGTCGTAAATCATTAATTCCAACACCACTTGCTGCGATGGCAAACATTTGAGATCTCGGCCCCCCATGTTGAACATCTGAAACAGTAATTTTCCAAAGTCCTGTTTGTGCATTATCAACTAAAATCACTTCAACATTATTTGTATCGTCTGAAGAACCACCGGTTACAGAACGACCATTTTGAAATACATTTCCTAAGTAAGTAGTTCCATCTGGGGCTTCAACTTCTAAATTTAAATCATTTACAAGTTGCTTAGATGAAAATCTAGATCCCATATGATCTGACCATGCTAATGCAACTTTGAATGGCGAACCAGGTGAAGTCACATTTATGTTATATTCTAAACTAGTACCACTGTTTGAAAGTGTAGATCTATCGTCAACCCAAATACCCCTTCCTCCAGAAGGTGCGATCGAATTTTGAAGATTTATTCTTCCCCATCCTTCATTATTATTTGGAATATCTCTCGTACCTATATCTTGGGCACCAAGAACTAGAACCGCTTTCATTAATGCTCCTTGAGGTGAAGCTCTCCCTGCAACCTCTGTCAAATATTCTCTTACTAATGCTGCTGCACCAGCTGCATTAGGTGTAGCCATTGAGGTTCCAGTATATTCCATGTAATACTGATTATCCCATGTTGAACCACTATCATCAGTAGCTTCTTGAGATTTACAAGAACGTACATAACCACCAGGGGCTAAAATATCAGGTTTAATCCTATCATCATCGGTTGGCCCTCTTGATGAACCACTCATGATTGTATTTGGTGCTGAACCATAACGACTTTGATGCATACCCACAGTAAGTGAATTTTTTGCAGTAGATGGAGAAGAGACGGTCCCTGAATTAGGTCCATCATTACCGGCTGCAAAAACAATTGAAAAACCTTGATAACCATTGTAATAACGATCATATTGATTTGCTTTATCATCCACATCTTCACTTTCACTTGTGTATGCTCCTTGTGCTGCACTTCCAAAAGATCCCCATGAATTTGAATGAATTCTTGCACCTGCAGAATATGCATTACCGAATAGTGAGGTTAGCGAGGGTGAATAAAAATCACCATTATCATCATCTTCCATTGCTTGAAAATATAATTCAGCTTGAGGTGCAACTCCAGCATATCCTCCTTGAGTGCCGTCTCCAAGTACTGTACATGCAACATGTGTTCCATGCCCACTCCATTTATCACCAGTTTTCCCACCATCATTTACTACGTCGATTTTAGCATCTATGCGATTTCCAAAATCTCCATGATCATGATCTATTCCAGTATCAGCAACAGCAATTACTTGTCCACTCCCATTTAGTCCATTTGTTGGAAAATATGAAGTTACACTTGACCATTTCATATGAGTTCTAGAATTGTCATTGAAAATTGTGAATTCAGGAGAAATTCGAATCCAAGCAATACCAGGGTTAGATAATAAAGTGACTAAATTAGAAGTAGAAGTTTTCCCATCATAACGCCCATAATCCCATTTAACCAGTTCATTTTGACTTAATTCCATAAGTTGTGGTAAATCCGAGAATAATAAATCTCCATTAATTCCCACAACTTCAATATTTTCGTGAAAACCATTACTGTCGGCTCTTCTCCATCCATCATAACGAAGCAATATATTTTCTATGTTTACATCTTCATTTTGATTTAATAATTCAAGAATAACATCCCCTAATATTAGTGCTATTGGAATGTTGTGTGTGGCTTTAATTTCTTCAACAGTTTCTATTTTTTCAAGACTAGAGATTGGCCCTTGAACAATAAAACCACTAGGCCAAATGTATTCTCTAATTGTTAAACCTTCGATATGATTTAGATTAGTTCTTGCATTGTTAAGTGGAGTAGTTCCATCTACAATTACTAATTTCAAATCTGTCCTATATGTAGATAATATTTCAGGGATTTCAACAGTAGGAATAAATTCATTTGAATTAAACATTCCAATTCTAGTCCAAGCTTCTGTTGGTCTTTCCTTAATGTTCACTTGATTCTGATTAATAACTTCTAAATTATGTAATTGATTAGGATCCACATTAATTATTTCAAATCTCTTTTCTTGATTTTCTTGTTCTACAAGTTCATAATCAACAGGTTTTGCTAAAGGAGACCAACTAGTAATAATTAGAAGCAGTAATGAAATCACTACAAGCCTTGCGTCTCTGTTCACGTTACTCCGTCTTCACCGCCCTATTCAACGGTTTAGTATAGATGTCAGTTTAAATGATTAACCAATTTCTAGTGGCTTTATTTAAAAACCACTGATATACATAATCACCAACAGGATGAGTCCAAGTTTTTGAATGTTGGTCATTCTTCCCATCTTTGTAATTTATTGTAATTTTAATTTCATAATTATCCCAAACGGTTGCACCAGGAACAGTTAATTCCAAATCATTACTTGCTACACTAATATGTGCACCTATTTCTTCCCGATAGAAAATACTGTTGTTTAACTCATTTCCATCTTGATCTTCAAAAGAAATTTCTATACTTACTTCACTTATTCCTCGACTTCCCACATTATGTACTTCTGCTAAAATCACATGCCCTCCTCCTGATTGCATGTAAATCACTTCTACATTTACTGCATCTCTAGGAATAATCCAATAATAAGTTGCAAAAACACTTGAAAAAAGTAAGAGAATTACTAATGATGCAGCTAATAACCTAACAGGTGAAAGAGATTCCTGAAGAGATTGCAACAGTTCTGCTGCTTGTTCACTTTGTTCTAATTCTTCTTTTGTTGCATAAACTGTATCTGAAATTTGAATTAATTGAAGTTCTTCTTTTTCTAAATCCTCATCCATCTTATCCACCTCAAAAAATCGTATAAAGTATTGTTAAAACACCACTTGAAATAGGTTCTGGGAATACAAAGTGTGTTGTTGATGCTCTCCCATCTGTTAGAGAATTTAATAATGACAAATCATTCCCAATTCCATTAATTCCAAATGTAGATGCAGTAGGAATTATTCCAGTTACTTGTGCATCGATTAAGACACCTTTTGCATCCCATTTAATCCCTCCAAATTCAACTTCAACATCTCCAGTTGCAATGACTTTTCCTCCGGTTACATCACTAATTACTCCAACAGGATAAATATTGCCAAGATAATATGCATGTACTGTAGCACTACGTAGATTTTCACCTAATACCTCACTACTGCGTAAGTATACTCCAGGTTGTACAGGAGTATCCGATTGTCTAAGATAAAATCGTTTAATTCCATTAGGGAAAGATTCTATTTTCATTCCCCAATTATCAGTATGTTTTATACTCGTTGTACTTGGCATATCTTCAGCAAGCATTAGAAGATCTGAACGAGAATCAATCGCTCTTCCAGTTGCGTAAATGTATAAATCCATATCATCTCCATTTGATGTATAATCAAGAGTATTAACTCCCTGGAATGTAGTGTCTTCAGTAATATCGAAATTTTTCGATGGGCTTGTTGAAAGATGAACTTCTCCAGGCAAGTCTCTCATAAATGCAGTAGCAGGCCACCAATTTCCATCAACATAACGAGCCATGGAGATCATAAGAGCATCTACAGAATTCATTGCAGATGTTGCACCACCAGGTGCAGGAACACTAAGATCCATTTCTAAAATATCTCCTATAGTTGCAGCAAAATTTGCTCTAGCAGGAATATCTACAATAAGGGCGGAAAGACGTTGTTTGAGGACTTTATCAAGCATGGAAACTTGAGCATATTCAAGAGAATTTTCTAATTCAAAATGCATATCAGTATAGATTCTAGGAACTACTAATGTTGAATCAGTAGACATGTACATTCTGACATCAACATCAGTAGCACGTGTTGTATCAAAACCTGCCAAATTTATTTTCAAATCCATGCCTTCTAATCCTTTAACTAATATTACAAAATCACCATATTTAGGTTTCCAATCAGTCATTTTTAGATCCAAACTCCATTGAGGTATACCTTCATCAACAAAGTAAAAATAACTCATTTCAACAACTGGTGCAATTCTAGGCAACCAGGCTTTAATGTGATATGATCTTTCATCATGTGCGTAGACTCCAGATTCTTTCAATAGCTCCAGATCTATGTTTTTAAGTTCTTCAGAATTTATCCAACCATCTCTCATCATTTCAGAAAATTTAGCAGGATCGTGGATTCTTTCATCCATTAATTCAGTAAAATTTTGGTGCTCATCATTTGTAATAATTCCATCATTAAGAATTTCAATTAATTCAAATTCTGAGTTATTTGTAAAGTTTAATGTTGTAAGGTTCAAATTCAGCATGGTTCTTTCTACAAATGTAGAAGATAATCCATGTACCCATGAAGGTTCATCCTCCACATAATCTCCTTTTTCAAGTTCAACAAATACATCAAATTCTTCATCTGATTGTAGATTTAAAACCAAACTAGCATTAATATCTCCTGGTTTTGGTCCAAGGAAGTCTCTTGTAATATTTCCTACTAAATCATTAACTCCAGTTCCAAATCCTACAAGCCCTCCTAGGAAATAAGAAATACCATTAATTCCATTTTGTTCTCCGAAATTAGGAAGAATTAACGAATCACTAGAATCATCTGTAGGGATATCTACTTCTAAATTTCCAGGTAATGGAGAAATTTGCATTGTTGCATTTAATCCAAGATGTTTATTTTCATATGTTGTTTCATCAATTAATTTTGCATTGAAAGTGGTCCCTTGAGGCCTTATTAATTTGATATGAGCTAATCCCGCAACACCATTTGCACCAGGATCTTCTGGAGAGCGCCAAGAAGCTGTCAACAAATTACTAATTTTTACTGAAAGACTTGCTTCACCGATGTCTCCATTTTGCCAATGATAAGCGTGGTCACCATCTAAAACATAATCTGTTGAAGCATTTGAAATTTGAATTGCAATTGAACCTAGTGGCTCTGAGGATTTATAACCAACTTCATCTCCGAGAAGGATTTCAAAATCTTTTGGTAAACCTTCTAATTTCAATGCATTTTTTTGTTTTCCGGATTCTGCATGGTAAGTCAAACTCGAAATCCCCGAATTTGCTGAATAATGCATAGATTCTGGTGTTTGAATTATTGAGAGGTTTCCTGGGCGTTCCGATAAAAGTGCAGATTGATATGCTGTAACATTAACAGATTCATGTTCATGCTCTAAATATGCAAATCTAAATTTGTCTCCTTCTTCCATTTCAATTTCAATTAGTCTTGTCTCATCATTTGCATCAAAAGAATAATGAATATTTGATAGTCCCGAAAATTTAGCACTTAGTCCGACTCTCGTTAATGGTGTGTAATTACCCATCCTTCCTGTAACATAATCTAAATCAATATCTTTTGTTAACATAAAATGATCTTCTAAGATTGTTGGATGAGAACTACTTCCAAATAAGATTGTAATTTCTCCAAGAAATCTTTGAAACCTATTTTGACGTACACTATTCATCATTTCAATATGAAAATCCCCACCATTAGAACCAGACGTTTCTGTCAGAGAATCAGGAATAGTATTCAAAACAGATCCAATGTTTATAATTACATCAACGATTGTTATGATTGCACCATCGAGAAGTTGACTAAATGCACTAAGACTAGGATCATTTGGCGTTTCAGGCTCATCTTCACCCCCTCCTAATTCAAATGAGCCATACAATACAATTACTTCAGGAATATCTGTAATTGTGAAATGAATTCTTCTATGATCAGATTCATTCCCATATCTTTGATGCCAAGAGATATAATCGAGTTGTTCAACTTTTGTTTTCGCTGCAATCAATACAAGAGTATTTGGACTTGTAGAACTATGTGGATTTACAGGTAATGTAGGGTCATTATTGTTTTGTGAATCATCCCTCGTAAAATTTTTGATACCTAAGATAAAAGATAATCTTGAAGGGCGTTGTCCCGGCATATCGACTTCGTTATCATACCCTAACATACTATAGATCCTGTCAATTTCATCTGGTTCGAAGCTTTGAGATGGTAATTTTCGGATCCAGCCAATTGCTTCAGTGATATTTCCATATGCATCCCCTTCTGGAAAATTAGAACGATCTTCAAAGTAATGAATACGAAGGTCAGTCTCTCTTTCAGCCCAAAATTCAATAGTATCTAATCCATCTTCTCCAAGGTTATCATTTCTAATAATCAAGTCAATTTCTTCAGGTAAACAATAACGTATTGGAATGGTAGTACAAGGAGGTGTTGAATTTCCAGTAGGATGAAAAGAAGCATCAATATATGCCATTTCTAGAAAAGAATCAGGATTCTCTCCACTTGGATAATGAACATAACCTAGTCCAACTGATACCCCGCAGTCTTGTTGTTCACTGGGGAGAACTCTTTGTTCAGGAGTGTATTCTACTCTACATCTTGCTTGCCCATCATTAATAATATTCAGAGAATAAGGGGAAGCAAGCATTGCAAGACTTAATTCAGAACTTCCTTCAAAGACGCCTAGTAATGTAAGTAATCCTCCGGCTGCCGCATCAAAAGCAGAAAGAGTTGTATCAGTGATATTCAAAGTAACTCTTTCTAATCCTACATTTAATTCAAAATTTTCAGGACTTTGTGTAAATCTTGAATCAATTGACCAAACATAACTTTCACCGATTTCAGAACCTAAGGATAAATCATAGGTGAATCCTTTCAGTAGTGATACTTCTAAATGATCTATTTCATTCCACATTGTATCGTCAATATCAAGTGTGCGAACTGAATATGTTATTGTTGGTTTTACCCAAAGTTGTGCTGGAACTCCAACAGAAATATCAAAAATACTTCCATTATATGGCCATGAGTTACCAAAATTATCAATTATATCCCAAGTTTCTCCTTTTCCAAGTTCTAAATCAGCGTTATCAGGAAATACAGAGATTGTAAGAGTTACTTCGATATCCGCATCACAATCAACATCACAATCTCCATCATCATCAGTATCTATTCCATTAATGTCTACTTCATTATTAAATGGGTTTGGAGGAAATGCGATTAATTGTCCATAAAATGAAGCATTATCAAATTTAATTACTCCTTCATCATCATTTAATGTAGAATAATTAGTGATTATTACATAATTATCAATTCCCCAAGGTGCTAATGTTTCCCACAATGATGCAGGCAAACCATCAGGTTTTTGTTGAGGATCTTTAAGCATTTTAAATGGAAGTGGATGATTAGGATTATTGGGGGTAGTCTCTGTTAAAATCAAATCATTAATGTCTGTAGAATTTTCCCCAAATGGTTCATCTATACCACTTTCTCGAATATTAATACTATCCAAAATGGCTTGTGATGCAATTGGAGCTGCTTCTTGCCCATCCCCAACAAAATTTGCAGATGAAACTTCATGAAGTTTATCTAGAACTCCAAAATCATTTGTTTTTAGAGCGCTTGATTCTGCAGATACTAATGGAGAAAAACTAGATCCAATCATCAAGATAACAAATAATAAAGCAACTTTTCTCTTTTTTATTTTCTTCACGCGAGGAAGTTCTACGATAAGCCGAATCCCCTCCATAATAATGGCAGGCTATGCCCTTCCTCATTTATCATTGCCCTTTATGAGTACTTCAAACCCTCAATTTAAAATAAAAATCAAATGTCAAACTCATCATTTTTATTCTCATTTTTTTCAGGTAATGGTGGCAATTCAATTTTTAACCCACCTTTCTTCTTGTTTGAAGGTACAGATTTTGTTTTCATACCCGGAATTTCCATTTTAATTCCTGAAGAACGTTTTTCTTTTTCTGAATTATCTTTTTTATTTTCTGAATCTTTCATTTCCTTCAAAAAGGACAAATCCTCATCTATTTTTTCTGCTTTTTCAGGCTTTGAATCAGTTTCTTCAATTAGTGCATTAAGCATGTCGTTTCCTAAATTATTATTCGTTTGTTGTTGATTTTGTTGAGGCATTCCAGCCATTTGCTGATAATTTATTTGTTGTGTTTGTGGCCTACTCCATTGATTTTCAGAAGTTTCAACATTTGCCACGCTTGCTAAATTGTTTTGATCATTACCATATAGCTCTTGAGTAAGTTCTTGTCTTCGAAGTTCTGCTTGTTCTTCAGGAGTAAGATTTTGTCCTTCTGATTCAATCTGTGAAATTCTTTGTTGTATGTTATTCCAAGCAACATAACCAAGGCCACCTAATACTCCAAGAAGAATTAAACCTCCGAAAAGATAAATTTTTGAAGAAACTTCTGGAGCTGATGCTTGTGAAACAGCAACAGAATGAGTTAATTCTAACTTTCTATTTTCTGAATTAACAACTTGCACCATCACTGTATAAACTCCAGGTGTTGAATATGCATAACTCATTACAGCTTCATTTGTGGAGGTATCATAAGCACCTATAATCCAATCATTTCTTTTATTTCCATCATTATTACTATCTGTACTTAAATCAATATCCCACCGATATATTAAATTTGAATCTTCAGGGTCATTTGCTTTAATGCTAAATTCAAGAGGTGTATTTTGTACAAGGTTATCTTCAGGCCAATTTACAGAGATAAGTTCTGGACTTGTTGCATCAACGATTGTAAATTCTAGGCTAGAAGTAACAATATTTCCAGACATATCTTCAACTCTTACAGTTAGATTATGTAGGCCTAATTCTGTAGTTGTAACTTCAAAAACAAAATCATTTCCATCAACATTCAAATCCACATTAGAATCCAAAAACCAATCAACCGATTCAATTTCATGATTGTCAATACAGTCACAATTTAGAACTAATACTGAATTTTGTTCAATTAATGCACCTTCTGTAATCCCTGTTATTTTCAAACTAGGATTAATTGAGTCTACAACATTTATTGAAATTGACTTTGATTCTACTTCTCCATCAATTCTTAAAACTTCTAAACTTATAGAATATTCACCAGGAGAATCCCATTTTGCATTTGCACTATTTCCATCAATAATTCCTATGTCCTCAATATTCCAATTGAGAGTATCGATTTGGTTCCATTTATTAGGAGTCGAAGAAGCATCTAATTGTAGGGTGTCTTCCAATTGAATTTCAGTTGAATTATGTGAACTAATTTCAATCATTGGATTAAGTACAGGATTAACTAACATTGTTATGGTGCTAGCCATTATTGAATCGTCTTTGTTAACAATAAAGAGATTTAATGGAATGTCAGAGTATTCCGAAGTTACCGTCCAATTAAATTGATTATTATTTGAATCAGAAATTTCCAATTTTGGATTTATAGTGCTACAATCAGATAATGGTGTAGAATCTTCGATTAAGCAAGCTTCTCCAGTTCCGAATAATTGCTCTGATTCAAGTGTAATTGTATCACCCTCATCAAAATAGAAAGGTTGATTATTTACAATTACATTGTCAAGATCATTTTCTAATTGAATAATAGAATCAAAAGGTTTCCAAAACCAATCTTCAGTATTATATGTAATTTCCACTGAAATAGAAACCGAACTACCTCCTCCAGCACCTCTTCCTTCATCAGCAGGGTGGCGCATATTATCTAAAACAAGAACGAAATCATCATTAGAGGGTACAGACCATGTAAAATCAATTTCATCTGTTAGATTTTCAATACTAGGGTTTTGTTCTATCAAATATGAACCACTTAGGGGATTAATATGATATTTTTGTTCATTTAAATAACTATAATACACACCAGAATCCATGATTAATGAATCGATTGCATTAGATGAATTACCAACGACATTAATATCTAGAATTTCATCACCTGTAATATCTTGTAAAATTAATGCTACACAATCATCATCATTCACATTAAATGCAGCATCAATGGAAAAACTTTGATTTAGTGAAAATGTATATTCAGAGCATTCAAATGAAGAACGAGCATTGGTTTTTTTATTATCAAAATCAGATTCAAGATAATTAGGAATGGTTGGTGTAATGAATAATGCAAGGACGGTTAGCACTACCAAAAATCTTCTTCCCATGGCCTGTGGTCATCTGACAACTTCAAGAAACTTGTCTATTATTGCTCTACATCTATTCATCAATCTCATAAACTAACTTTACTTGTATTGACTTATCACATGCCTGATAGTAATGACATTCCGAATGCTCCTATAGCAAAGAAAGTGGAACATTATGTAAAATTTGGAGACATAGATGGTGAAAACAGGGGAAAAAACCCAATGAATCCACCAATTGAGAAACTCGATACATATTATTGGATGCGAGATGATTCAAGAAAGAATAAAGAAATAATTAATCATTTGAAATTAGAAAACGAATTTACAAAGAGATCAACCAAATCCCTCGAGAATTCTCGAAAAAAAATTTACGAAGAATTACTCTCACATATCCAGGAAACAGATACCTCTGCTCCTGTACCGTTTGGAGAATATGAATACTATTCACATACGGTCGAAGGATTATCTTATCCAATACATTGTAGAAGAAATAAAGAAGAAATAAAATCACCTGAAGAAGTAATTTTAGATGAAAATGAATTGGCAAAAAAATTGGGCACGACTCAGATGAATGTAGGAGGTATTCAAATAAGTCCATCTCAAAATTTGTTAGCTTATTCTGTAGATAATAGTGGATATGAAACATATGAAATAAGTATTATTGATTTATCTAATAATGAATTAATTTCCAAAATTCCAGATGTTGCAGATTTTGAGTGGGGTTCTGATGATAAAACAATGTTCTATACAAAAATGGATGCAGCTCATAGGCCATATCAAGTATGGAAAAACATCTTAAATTGTTCAAATGAATTAATTTTTGAAGAGAAAGATGAATTGTTTTGGGTAGGGATTTCAAAAACAGATGATCGTGAATTATTATTGATCGGTTCAGGTTCTAAAGAAACGAGTGAAATAAGCTTCATCAATTTAAATTCAAATCAAAATGAATTAACAATTGTTAAAGAAAGAAAACAGGGAGTATTATATTCAATTAGTAAAAGAAATGATAGTTTTTATATTGTAACAAACGCAGATGATGCCAAAAATTTTGAAATTCTCACATCACAAATAAATAAACCAAATAAATGGGATGTATTTACTGACTTTTCAGGAAATATTATTTTCAATAATAATGATGTTAGAAGTATTAGTCATACAATTTCATTTCAAGATTTTTTGATAGTATTTGGCAGAGAAAATGGGTTAAAACAAGCATGGTGTGTAAATTTTAAGGAAGACATTGTTTTAGATTTCCATCAATTAGAATTCCCTGAGTCTGCTTATGTTGCTGGAATGGGTTCTAATTTAGAATTTAATACTGACAGGGTTAGAATTACATATAGTTCAATGGTCACTCCACATACCATTTTTGATTATATTGTTTCAACCAAAGAATTTGAATTAGTTAAACAAAAAAATGTTCCAAATTATAACCATTTAAAATATGATACAAAAAGAGTTTATGCACCCTCAAAAGATGGAACTTTAATACCTATTTCTGTAGTTTATCGTAAAGATTTTCATTCGAAAGAAATAAAAAATTCCAAATTAATGTTGTATGGTTATGGCTCATATGGCTCTTGTGTAGAACCGAGATTTAATTCAGGAATTTTACCAATGTTAGATAGAGGTATTGTATATTGTATTGCACACATTAGGGGAGGTTCTGAGATGGGCAGGTCTTGGTATGAAGACCAAGGAAAATATCTTACCAAAAAGAATACTTTTGAGGACTTTTGTAGTTGTGCAGAATATTTGATTGACCAAGGGTGGACTAATCCTGAAAGTATCGCAATAGAAGGAAGAAGTGCAGGAGGTTTATTGATTGGAGCGGTTTTGAATATGCGCCCCGATTTGTTTAATGTTGCAATTGCAGGTGTACCATTTGTAGATGTTATGACCACAATGTGTGACCCCTCGATACCTTTGACTGTAGTTGAATGGGAAGAGTGGGGTAATCCTAATGAAGAAAAGTTTCATGATTATATTAATTCATATTCACCAATTGATAATGTAGTTGAGCAAAGGTACCCAAATATCCTGATTACCGCTGGATTACATGATCCAAGAGTTGCTTATTGGGAAGGTATGAAATGGTGTGCAACATTGCGAGAAAAAGCAACATCAGATTCTGGCTTAATTTTATTGAAGACAGATATTGAGGCAGGTCATTTTAGTGCATCAGATAGATACAAATATCTCAGAGAAAAAGCATTTGAATATGCATTTTTATTTGATTGTTTAAGTTTGTGAAATTATTTCCATTCCATCAATGGTTAAATTGATAATATCATAATCAGAGGCAGCATGAACCATGCTGAATTCATTTGAAGCTTCAGAAATTAAAGTAGAAGTATCTTTAATTCTAGAACTATAATGTGTTATTACCAAATTATTGACATCAATTAATTTTGCATTTTGTGCAGCTTGAATTGCAGTAGAATGAAGATATTGATTTGCACTATCAATATTTTCTTCTAAGAAAGTTGCTTCATGGATTAATAATGAAGTATTGTAGTCCGTGTTTGACAAATTCACAAAACCCTTGGCTTTTCCAGCAGTATCGCCACTAATTAGTACACTTGGCCCAATTTGTTTTGATAATCTATAATCCTTCGAAACATGATTTTCAATATTTTCACCCTCTGCTAATTGTCGAATTTGTGTTTGCGTTAGGTTATTTTCTTCCGCAAGTTTTGAATTAAATTTACCTTTTTTATCTTCTTCTTTAATCCACCAACCACAACTTGGAACAGTATGTAAAGTGGGAACATTCATAATTTCGATTCCATTTGTATAATCGGTCAAATTTGTAATTGATTCAATACTTTTTTTGTCAGGGTCTAGCAAAATTGCGTTTAAAGAACCAATATCATCATTTTCATCAACCCCCACCAAAATCCAATTCATTTGATAATTGAGAGATTCAGTGGTTCCCCCCAATGACCACCATTGTCTAAATTGGAAACATAAATCTACATTTGAAGGTTCTAAATTTGAAATTTCAGTAAGAGGATTTTTTGATTCTAATAATTGATTAATAATTTCATGAGAAGTGGGTGCGATTACGGTTAGTGGCTTTTCTCTCCCATCCAATGATAATGATTTCAAAAAAGGCAAAACCCCCCAAGTATGATCTAAATGGCCATGTGTTAGAAGTATTGTATTTATTTTTCCAACCCTTATTCTAAACTTTGATTGCTTTATTTTTAGTTTTTTATTATGAGCAATCAGTCTTTCTTGGAATCCTTCTCCACAATCAACAACAATGGCCCCTTTGTTTGTATGAATTACAGAGCCACTTACACTTCTGCCTTGTGCGGGTCTTCCTGAGGAAGTACCTAGAATATGTATTTGCATTTAACTCACCAAAGTTATTGTACAGGATTTTT
>Ga0066849_10000227_pt1 | contig 21711 bp, 36 predicted proteins | sample ETNtaG_9_FD_65492 | JGI IMG/M metagenome (GOLD analysis project Ga0066849, IMG submission 65492) | Marine microbial and viral communities from oxygen minimum zone, Eastern Pacific Ocean - ETNP201406SV69 | ecosystem: Environmental > Aquatic > Marine > Oceanic | place: Pacific Ocean: Eastern... | reverse complement strand
TTGATGGTCATAGGTCTGTCCGCCAACGTACTTCCGATAAAAATGTCCAGCGATCTTAAAGGAATCACTGATTCCTTCCACATCATCCGTGTCTATTACTAATGTGAGCTTCATTTATAACCTCGATTTTATCTTTATTTGGAGTTAAAATATGTTCGCTAGCGGTTTCATTGCACCACATTCTCCAGATGCATTCCTCACCCATGTCAGGTGTTTCAAATATGATACCATGGTACGGTATTGACCATGACATGTCAAAAGACATGGCCATGTCGTAGTTTTTAAGCTCTGCGTATTGGACGCTAACCAGATCACCAACTTTTAACGTAGGTCTATCTTTATTTGCTTTCGTCACTATTCTGTTCCGTCGTTGTCGATTGACTTCAGATCTGCTAATGGCAGACCGTGAAGACCCCCGTTAATCAGTACGCGCGCAAATGGTTCCGGCTCAATGTCGCCCCAATGTTCTGGGACTCCGCTGGGGGTATGTCGCCAAACCTTGCTAGCGTATATTTCTGTTACCAATCCGATATGATGGTGCCACTTTACTAGATCGCCAGCTTTCATCTGTGTTCTTCCATATCATGCATGGGTATACCCTCAATCGGCAGACTTAGTGTGTTAACTTGGTGTCCTAATACTATCAGATCGCCGCGATGGATTCGGTCGCCGAATGTAAGGGCCCGATAACCCATGATTTTTGGATCGTATCGGTAAACTTCCCAGTTTTCGCTATCGTACATAGCAGCCTTGAACCATGCGCCAGCCGTAAACGAGAAGCTAGCGATTATTGCGGCTAATATAATCTCTGTCATTTTTCGTTTCGCTTTGCCTTAGCATTATTGGGGGAATCCCAGTTTCTGTTGATTAGTTGTACGTTGCCTGCTTGGAATGAGTTGCGCCTGCCTTGGTGAAATACTCTTACAATCTTTTCCCACGTGTGATACTCATCCACCACAACGGCAGGGATGGCATGCCATGGGTCTGACTCAATGTATCTCACTCTGACTAAATCGCCGATTTTCATGCGGCTGGCTCCTGTGGTTTGTTTAGAAAAGGAAAATCTGGGCGGAAAAAAATCGCGCGTGGGGCGCTGGTATATACTCTCTTCTCTCCAAACTTTTTCATCTATATTCTCGCCAATCCCGCCGTATCCGAATAGTTCCTCACCTTGTCAAGATTATTCCACTTAACGGAGAATCGGGGATCGCCATGAACATATGCAACCGCCACAATAATGCCGACTTTACCCTTCCAATAACTTCGGCGGCTCTTGCGCTTAACCAAATCACCAACTTGAAACTTAGAAATCCTTGCCATTTTATCTATTACTCGCTCTTAGTGGCGCTACGCCATTGGGGACTTCACCCTCGACCATACCGCCGTGCTTTGCAATAACATTTGTTACTATTTGGACAGGGACATATGGAAACACCTGTTCTTGGTGTGATTTGGTAGTGTCCTTCATTTCAACATAATCATCGAGCAACTCTTCATAATCCGAAGGAAACCCTACCTCAACTTCGACATATTTATCTGCATTGTTGGTACGCGGCACACAGTAAGCGTGCTGATTTGCTTGCACTGACATCTTAAAGCCATCGGCACATACAACTAGCTGATTTCTCTTATCTTCTTCCATTCTTATTCTCCGTCAAGGATCTTTTGTATTGCTTCTTGTAGTTCATACATAGATAGCGGGTCTTCGGGCAAACTATTGATAATCTGTTGGATATCATGTAACTTTTTCTGGGGTGAGATGATTTGCATTCGTGGGTTTTTGGTTTCTTGCTTTGTCTTGTCTGGGCTATTCCAGTTTGTTGTTGTTTGAAAAAGATCACGGTCGTGATATCCCATATTCGTTTGTCCTATTATTAGTAAAAGTTAAAGGTGGTGCGCCCAGCGGGATTTGAACCCGCGACATCTGCTTTATAAGAACAACGCTCTAACCCCTGAGCTATGGGCGCAGGGTGGGGGGCTAGTTTTTTATAGCGTCCGGTCTTTCGACTCTAGTTTATGTTCGGGTAAGCTATCTCCTTCTCAAATGGCTCCCGTTGAAAGACTTGAACTTTCGACCCTCTGATTAACAGTCAGATGCTCTAACCAACTGAGCTAAACGGGAATAAGTGGTACACCCTGTTGGATTTGAACCAACGACCCTCGGCTTAGAAGGCCGATGCTCTATCCAACTGAGCTAAGGGTGCAAGGTATTATGGCATTTCATATACATCGTGGTTCTGCTGGGCAGATTGTTGATTGTTCCTTCGCTGGGCATCAGCATTAGATTGCACAGAGTTTTCATAGAAATAAACAGGATGATCACCTGAAACGAGCCCAATCAACAAATCTCCATTGCTTGAACCCATCTTTGCGGCTGATAGCCACGCAGACGCTTTGTCTGGTGAACCAAGGTATCGCGAGCGAGATAGCTTGCCTTGTGGTCCTTGAAAAATAGCTGTATAAATCATTACATTTGTCTCCGACATTAAGTTAGTTTTCCTTTCTTTCTTGATCTTCTTTACATATTATAACAGATTCTGACTCCTCTGTCAACTTAATAATGTAAAAAATATCGCCCTCTTCAACATCGCAAGGGAAAGCGGTGAGAGGGATAACCGCGTACCCCGGCTGGGCTGTGGCAGGGTTCATGTTGATCTCGACGGTAGCCAGCAGATCATCTTTAGAATCAACAGTGCCAATCAGTACGAATGTAGCAAGTAATAGTTTCATATTTTCTCTTTATATATGGTGGGCTCTCTCGGGCTTGAACCGAGGACCACCCCGTTATGAGCGGGACGCTCTGACCAACTGAGCTAAGAGCCCGATTTGTTACCGACAAACCGGTGGTTTTGCAAAGAGTAGCATGTTTCGCTCTGGTTTCCAGCCAGACTGTTCAACATATTTTAATTTTGCTTGTTCAGAGTTTGATGCATCGGTATATCCGATCTCTGCATATTTTTTAGTTTTTGTATTATATTGCATTATTGTGTAAGTATCCATATTTCCTCTTTTAAGATGGTGGGTCGTCTGGGGATCGAACCCAGAACCTATTGGTTAAAAGCCAAGTGCTCTACCATTGAGCTAACAACCCGGTCATTGTGTTACTGTGTGGGTGCCTTAATCTGTTTTGGCGGCTTGCATAGACCTTCTTCGATCAAGTCCATGGCGCGACGACCAAACCAACCTTGCAGGCTCCACACAAGACCTGTGTCAATCAAGTGCTGCCATGCTTGATAGTATTCTTCTGGCTGATCATGTTCGATGAACCCTTCCGCAATACCGATTGCATCGAAATCAGACATCCATCTCTCCGTTGTGCAGTGTTTCTTCGTGCACTGTGAGCATCTCACCAGTCTCAAGTAGGTGGATTACCCAGCCGCTCTCAGTGGTTACTGCTGTATCCTCGGCGTCCTCGATCCGGATTGGAAATGCTTCAATCTCGCATCGTTCCAATAGTACGGCTGGCCCTTGATCTAGCCACACTTTTACTTGTCCCGCTTTCATATCTATCTTTTCCTTTTTTATGGTTAATGGTGCTTGAGGCGGGAATCGAACCCGCACGCCCAAAGGGCGAGAGATTTTAAGTCTCTTGTGTCTACCGTTTCCACCACTCAAGCTCTTATCACTCTCTTATAATACCACTAGTAGGGCTGAATGTCAACCACTTTGTTAGAGTTTTTTTGTCAAGAGGGTGTCAAGACAATTTGAATAGCTCTTCTTCGACAAAAAAGCGATAGCTGTGGTCTGTGCAATATACAACATAAATAAACTCGTCTGGCCACTCAGAGTACTCGGCAATATCAACTTCCACTATGATTCCATAATAAGGAGGTTCATCGAGATCATCTTCGTAGTATGGATAATAAAACTGGTAGAAAGTGTAGCTACATCGCACGAGATCGCCCACTGCATAGCGGGCTGTTGGTTCGTATTCATCCACATACTAACTATGTCGCTCATCACACTTTCTTCAGCCAATCTTGCGGGCACCAGTTAACTTCTTCCCTGACCACTGATTCATATGCGGATGGTGCCTTAAACCATCGGACTCTTGCAAACTTATATTTTGCCTTAGAACACCAGCCTTGACCGTTAAACATAAAGAAAATTTTAGCAGCTTCTGCGTTAGCACACTGCTTTATGATCTCTTCTCGATAACCTGTCTTGTCATGATATTTCTTTATTGAGTTCAACTTCTGTACGACTTCTGGCAGCGGTGTCTCTACATTCAACTCTTTGTTCATATCATCGATCTTGTCTAAAACTATTCCTAGTCCCTTATTCTTTCTCCGATACAAACAAACCAAATCCCCTACATCAACTTTGGGCATTCTTCAACCTCCATGTTATAATATAATGTATCACATATCGGCGACTGTCGCAACATTATAGTTGTCAAGAAAATGTCAGTAGTCATCGCGCTTGGGAGCCTCTAGTATCGCGTCGATATATCCAGGTGGAACCTTGGTTATGAGATAGCGCCACCCCATCCACTTTGGAAAACTAATAGCTTCTGATAAGAACTTGTCCAATGTCTGTGAAGGCTCTTCTACCTCTATTATAAGAGTGATGTGATTTCCGCCATCATCAGATTCAAATCTTACAGTATACCTGCCATCGAATACACCTGCGACATGCCGCATCAGTTTTTTCTTTGCCTCTTCTTTACCTGCTTTCTCTCCACTAAAATGTATACTAGCCATGTTGTGCCCTCCCAGTACTTAAGATTTCAATATCATCTTCGTTGCCGTCCAATATTATTAGACGGTAGTCTGGCTCGAACCCACAAGAATGAACCACTATGGCAGTGTCAACCTTGGCAGACACTTGCATAACGATACCATATCTATAGATTGGATCTGCGCCTACCAGTTTATCGGAGTGAGCTTCAAATGTGGCGTGACCTATCACCCATCGCACCAAATCGCCTTTTGAAAACTTGTCCACATAATAACTATGCGGCTATATCTCTGACAGGCTCGCTATGTGCTGTTTAAGCTCTTCGTAGCCACCAATAACGACACTTTCGTGCTCTAATTGTTGAATAACAATAGGAAAAGTGCTCCAGTTATATTGTTCTTTGATCTGCTCTCGGTAGCCTTTAGAGAAATCAGCCTCGATAAATACATATTCTCTATGAGGATATAGCTCCATCAGATCCGCACACGCGCGCAAGCAGGATGGGCAGTCAGATATCCCATATACTAAATATATCATTCCTTTAACCTCGTCTTATATACCGTAACCACTGATCGATTTGTCCGATAATCTACATGTACATCGCACCTGCCCTTAAATATGTTCCTTAAATTAGACACCGTTGCAACAGACGAAGTCCCTTCTGAGTACATAATAACTTCCGTCTGTCCTCGGTTCGCTAACTTTAAGGCATCTCGGTGGGCCGCTTTTATGGAGGAATATACACCTTTAAATGAGCGGTTATTGGTCCCGTCGAAGAGACAGTAAATATAGATATTGGTCACTGTGACGCCTCTTCGCCGATGTCCAGCAGTCCAATTGTTATTTGTACGGTTGTCTCGCAGGCTCTTAACATACGCTCCGTTTCTTGGCGCTTAGTCTCGTCTTCACCATCGCACGCTATCTTATATTGTAACTCAGCCGCTTCCAGCCGTGAGATTGATTCCATCATCATAAGCGATGCAAACATCCCAGATGTAAACTCTTCCACCCTCTCACTGATCTCGGAGAATGGACCAACTAACAGTATGTTACCTGCGTGATTCACTGTCGCCATCCAAATCTTGAAGGGTCAGGGTTAAAAATTCTTCTTGAATCTTACAATTCAAAATTTCTTTTCTCAGTGTCTCTTTTTTATCCTGCAAGATTTGTAGCTGTATCATGCAGAAGTTCTTGATCGTCTCTGTTTGATCTTTTTTCATGTTAAACCTTCTTGCAGCTTCTACATCGTGGCTGCTTGCGCTTCTCCTCTCTGGACATGCTTATCTTCTTGAAGTTGACTATCTTGTCGGTAAACATCTTCCCGCGAGCAAGTACTCGAATATCACCGCGATCGCGGTTAAATGCACCACATAAAACAACTTCATTAGTCGGAGTGTGCAGGATGTATTCTCCAGGAGTCACCTTGGTGTCTTCCTGTATCTCGATAAAGTTCATGTAAGCTCCATGCTCATTATGTTATCATATGCATCATACTTCAAATCATTCAACTTTTGTAGTGCATCTTCCCTTCTAAGGATTTTAAATGCAATATTCTCTGCTGAAAACTCTTGTTGTTTGCTCATTAGTCCTGCTCTTCTCATTGAGCGTATCTTGCCCTTTAGTCTCTCAATCGCTGCCAATGCGGGCCGAGGCTTCTTCTCGATAAACTTTTCAATCATGTTTATCTGAGTCAAGATATCATCACTCTTAGAGCGCGCGATAGCAAAGTCGAAATGTACATCAGAGGGATCTGGTGCTATTACCCAGTCATCATTGTGTACTGAGTATATTCCAGAAGACTTGTGTACATCTCCGACATTCTCCACGTACACTTCGACCTCATAGCCGAATATTCTAATATCATGTAGCTCGTTCCAGCGCATGCGTGCTGCATCAAAAAATGCTTTGACTAGTTCTGTGTCAGAATCAATTTTTGAGAAGTCTACGACCAAGTGGAGGTCAATGTCGGAGTACCTAGACCAGTTATAATTTGCAAGGCTGCCTGTGAATCTGAGATCGACCATTTCTGTGGGTATTTCGAGACCCTCTGCGAAGTCTTCTGCAATTCTTTTAAGTCGGCGTGAAACCTTCGGGACAAGCTGCTTGTCTTGCCAGAAGTGAGGTTCCAAGTTAGGTTGTTTTTCGAATGATTCTGGCTCTACATCCTCGCCTATATTGTTGGTCTGCTTGTCGAAGGTAACATGAGAGCCCATCTTATTGGTGTAGGGCGGTGTGTTTTCCTGACCGCCAACATTTAATAGTTCGTCTCGATCACTAGTGTATGAGCGTACGCGATTTAGAAAAGAGGGGTTGTTAGATTCTTCAATCTCGGACTCCTCCAGACCTGTGCCTACACTACCGCCGCCTGGGGCGCCGGGGGGTGCGGAGATATCGTCTTTATCATCCTTGCCTTTCAGCGGATCGGTGACCTTCTTCATCCCAGAGGGATTGCCCCCTTCATTGCCGCCCTGCTGAGTTAAAACTTTAATTGAATTTTTAATTCCAGCAGCGGATGCTCTCTCTTCTCTCAATAATCTAAACCACTTGTCCATGTTATAAATAGTCCGTTAAAATGTTAGTTCTACCAAGTATCGTGCGGAATTCTTCGCCAAGTATTCGTAGCAATACAAATGTATATGTAATTCGCGTCCCAGCAGATTTGCCCAACAGCACCAAGCGCCGTGGCACTTGACGGTGTTAGGTTGTTGCGCAGCCTAATAGAGTTGGCGTTGATATCCAGCGCTTCCGTGGGCTGATCTGTGTTAATTCCAATCTTGTCGTTTCCGCCGTCAACAAATAGCATGTGTGTATTGTTATCGGACTCCACTCGAAAGTCCACAAGCGAGTCAGAACTTTCGTTCACAACAACTTCGGGGACGGCGCCGTCTAATCGGAAACCTTCTCGTGTCACCCCCTGATCGTTCACTTTGAATACAATGTGTTTGTTCATGTATAATTGGGTTAATTCTAAATTGTTAGCAGCGTTGATCCAAATCTTCGCTCGGGCGGAGCCGCCCTCCTGAAGATGAATGGCGGGACGCGCGCTGTCATCGGCGCCGTTGATTGTTAGCATTTCGTCGGGCGATGTGGTGCCGATGCCGACCGCATCAGCAGTCGCATGTAGTATCTGTGAGCCGCTAGGTCGGAGTGTTATAGTGTCTTGTCCGAAGTCAACATAGGTGGCGGCGCCATCTCTATCGTCCTCGTAATATATATCACCCTTTCTGATGCTGCCAGTTGAAAACTTATAACTCATGGACTTTAACCTCCGTCATACATAGTTTGCTCACCATCTTCAAAGGTGATAATTGTTTTGTTTGTTGGGTGAGGCTTGATGTGAATTTTCAAGAAATCATCGAATGCGTCAAAGAACGCAATAGAGCCTCGGGGTGCTGGTGTTAACCAGTGAATGACTGTGTGCCCTGTCGCGAATGTTACCCCTTCGATTACTACACCCTCTCCAGAAATACCTGTCTCATCGCTCTGACGGCAAACCGTAAAAGTTCTAATACCTTCGGGCGCTCTGTTGCTAGGTCTTTTTGGCTTTAGGTCTTCGGGCTCAGTTGACAATTCTACTATATCGCTTGTGTCGCTCATGCGTCCCCCTCTGGTTCTTCTTCTGCGACTGTGTCAATGAAGACATTGCGCATGATTTCCAGCATCGCAAGTTCAGATCCTACCTCGTCTGGGCATATCTCTATTTCTTCCGACTCACTTGAGTCATTTTCGCAGAAATCATTTTTTAATTTATCTAGCTTCATCTTCATATCTTTTATTGCTGTGTCCATATCTTTAATCTTTTGCACCAGTGGTGCGTAGCAAAGTGGTCCAGTATTTTTCTTTTTGCCCATCTTGTGAACTCCTATATTATAACATACTCCAATCTATTTTGTACAACGGTATAACTATCACCATGTCTTCTAAAACGTCAACACCGTATTCGGTAGCGCCAACACTAATCGCTATTATTATTCCAATTAATTTACCTGACTCACTAAAAACCCCAGATCCTGACGAGCCGGGCCATGCGAATGAGTGTGCATAGATGTTCTCGCTCGTGTCGTGTCCTGTTATCTCTCCACCAAAGGTTAGTGGTCCCATCCCATTGGGATAACCTGTGTAATACACCGTTCTCTGGATCGCAAGCTCGCTGCTCCACTCTCTATCGAGTGGATAATCACGAGGCAATCTAATCGGCTCTCTGTCGGCAATTGGCTCAACTTCCATTATCGCATAATCTATTTGTCTATCAATGATCTTCATGTCGATACACTCAGACATGTGGTGACCAGAGAGTATGCGAACAGAGTCACAATCACTCACAATTCCGTGTCCGACTGTGATCACATAGTGGCGCGCTCCTGAGATAAAATACGTTCCGGAGGAAGAAGAGATATAGCCATCTTCGGAAATAGACATTATGTTAACAGCGCTGTTCCTAGACTTCTGTACTGTTCTGGCTGAACTCCTGTCTAATAAATCCGAGACATTATTGGGTGACTGAATCGCTTGTATGCTGGATAGTTGGTTCTGTTTCATGGACGAAAAGAACGCCAGGGCACTCAAGGAGGAAATTAGTGCGGTAGCTACAAAGATCCTACTTAAGCTATCTCTTAAGCGCCGCCACATTTTACACCTGCTTTTGGAAGCTCAAGAATACGGGAAGTTCTTTGAGTCCAGCCTTTTTAGCAAACCAGATGAGGTCTTCGCTGCCAGTAACTTTAGCGCGACCGTTCTGCCCGATAGCAAGATATACTGGGTATGTGGCACCAGTCCTAATAAAGTTTTTGTATCTGCCATCAAAGTCCATTTTGTTTCCTCGATATACTCTAGACATGTAGGGAAGCAAATCTTCAACTGGCATCATTGTGTGATATCTCATGTCAGTTGAGTCTGTCGGCGCGTCATATGCCATAACTCCACCATCTGCCCAGTCATCAATCATTGATTGCACGGCGGGTCGAGGGGTGGGTCGGCGATTACTTATGTTGCTTCTCTGAGAACCCAGCGCGCCAGCTAATCCGCCAAAGCCGCCGATGTATTCTTTCATTACCTTAGACTCGCGTACTGTGCGGATCGTACCTTGGCGATTTGTTCTGTGCATGGACGATACGGTTAGTACCTTGAGTCCTCTAATTCTGCGTAGTGCGGGGAGCAGGATTTCATCGCGGTACTCTGTGCGCGACCGGGCGCCCAACAATTCAAACTTGATATCATACAGCACATATTCTGCTTGTGCTGTTATATCTCTCTTTTTGTCCGCCACCGGACGCACGGTTGTAACTCCGGGAATGCCACGAATCTCAGTCGCTGTCTCGGACTCGCTGCCTCCCACATCTTTACTGATCGTGCAGCCAATATGTACTTCATACATGCGGAGATCATAAGAGTCGTCGACTTCGTTTAATAGGTTATCTATTCTCTCGATTTGCGATTCAATATCCTCTGAGATCTCGCCTCCGGAGTCGGCTTGATCATGGGTGGCACCCAACTTAATTAATTGAGAATGAACTCGGTCTTTAAAGTTGCGAGGCATGCCATAATTGGGGGCGGACTCGTCATCGGGTAATTCAATTTGCACATCGGGCCCATGCATACGCCATTGGCGATTGACCAAAGGTTCCATATAATACTTCCACATGATAAATTTCTGTACTTCACTCATGTTTTCGTAGTTGCTTTCGAACCATCTCACCAGTAGGATTATTCTTTTGGCGTCGGCAGAAACTGCTGGGTTATCAACAAGCTCTGAATTAGCGCCGTGGATCGATCGTATCGTCTGCGCAGCGCGCACGAACTCTTGGGGGTCCATCATTATGCGGCGGCGTGATTCGGCTTGCTCAACCAAATCACGAACCCCTTGTCTGATTATTTTATTGGCGCCGTCAATGACAATCTGTGGGTTTTCGTTCAAATACGTAAGGATGTCTTTAACAACCTCCACTTCTCCAGGCGGGGATTTGCTACTAACAGCAATAGTATAACGCCACCCGATACCCATTTTCGGATAGTTAGTACCTCTTGGTCTGTCCATGTCTGGCACGATTGCAAAGCGCGAGTCTTTGGCTAATATCAAACTCGGTGGCGCTTCTTTGTACTGATCTCCAAGTCCTAGACTAAGCTGTTTAGGATCTGGTGCGTTGTTTCTGGCATAGGCTGCTTGGATGTGCAGGGACATCGATTTATTAAGCGAATCGTTTACAATCTTTTGTGTGTCGTGTCGGCGTTCAAGACCGTCCGCATATGCTTTAGAGTATAAAGTCGCCAACGGCGCATTAAATCTGCTGCCGCCGACGGAATCTCCAACATATTGTTTAACAAGGTTGGGGATCTGCACGTCAGATGTAATGAACGGTTCTTTGCTAGCCGCCGGCCTAAACCAAAATTCAAGCGCGGTGTCTTCTTCGTACACTTGGAAGTGCTCTAGCTCCATTGATATCAGTTCTGCCTCTGCTCTATCGTATCCACTCTTTTCCACATAGTTACCTTGAACAAGCATACGTCGGAGCTTCTCTACGTGTGCGGCATGCATTTCATCAAATTCGAGAGCATCAGACACAAAGCTCGAAAGTGCAGTAACATCTCCGTCACGGGGATCGTCGCTGTAAGCAGTTTCGGTATTCCTTATGGTTATCACAAGGTGGGCGGTCGCAGGGGGCGACGGGTCGCCTGGTTCCCAATTGGGGTCAAAGCCTACCAACATTTCAACTTGGTAGTTGATTTCAGGATCTTCTCCGGGTGTTTCATAACTGAGGTCGTCTAATCCTATTTCGGAGGTGAAGTCGCTGGAGGGACCACCCCAAGCGTCTGCGGGGATCGTTTCGCGACTGTCGTCTTGGGTGGTGTCATCTGATCCCAGAGTTGGCGTGTACTCGTTATTTCTGAGTTCGAATCCTTTCCAGCCAAGGTTAATCTGGTAGTTCACATCGAAACCCATGTACAGGTAGATGTTGCTGGGATCCCCACCCATATCTTCACCAGATTCAACCGTACAACCGACGTCGGTATTCTCTGACTCATCACGATTATCGTGAAAGTTCTGTAGTTCGGCGTCAACGGCCTCCTCTACTATTGTTACCAGTTCTTCGATATCTTCACCTATGGTGATATTTGCATTGGTATTATCGTTAAGCCACTGGTTCATCTCAACAAACCCTTCGTAGTCGTCTGAGTGTTCACCAGTCTCTTCAACGCTTTCGGCGCCCCACTCATCTATAAACCACGCGATGTGTGGCCAAAATTCTTCGTCTGGTGCTCGGTTGTAACGACCTTTGATCTGGTAGACTATCATATTATCACCATTCCATGTCATTGTTACATAGGAGGATGACTCCTTGCGCTCTCCTTTTCGCTTCCGAAGCGAGATGAGCGTTCCACGGCTGTCGTCGCCGCAGTGTCCCATTCGCTCGGCTTCTACGGAACAATTAGAAGTTTGAAGATTGATCCAGTAGTAACCGTCATCAAACTGATGGATTATTTGGTCAGGATCTTCTTTGTTATCTAAGAAGTTTTTAGCCATAATAGCAAGTTCTTCAATATCGAAACCACTTCCATCAAATTTTTTAGCCTCCTTTGCCAACTCATAGTTGGTCGGATCATCATTTAAAAACGCAGCAATTGTATCATAGCGATACCACCAATTCTTGAAGCGAGACATCAGCATGTTGTTTAAATCTTCTTTTGTTGTCTCGACCTTTTCGGATGGTAGTCCGGCTTTGCTTAAGGCTTTAACTGCCTTCATAATCATCTTGCGCCATGTGCCGAAAGGTTTAGCAACGCCATTCCTTACATTCTGGATAACAAATTTGACTTTCTTTGCTGTTTCTTGTTCCTCTGGGCTCAACATCCTCCGCTCTTGTTCGGGCTTATTCATATCGAAAGGAGTGAAAGAATTTGCCTCCACGTCTCTCGGCGTTCCCTCATCTGAGAGCTTGGACGGATATACATAATCGCTGTATTCATTAACAAAGGTGTTAACGAGGGTGTACTGCAATCCTGTAAGGGTGGCACTGTTTTCTTCTTCGCTCTCCTTCCACAAATTGCCCATAAGCATCTTGGATTTTTCAGGCGCTGTAGACATCGCCTCTTCTATAAAATCAATAACTGATTCAGGAAGACCGATATCTCGCAAGCCTTCGGTGAGTGTGCGGTCTTCGTTTAAATAACGGAACCACATATCTGTAGATTTTTGCATATTTTTACCTCAACAATATAAATAGTCGCATTTTCAACTAACCGCTGGCAAAAAGGTCGGTCGTTAATAGCTTATCGGTATCTTTCCAGCTTTCTACTTCTACCGTGTGTCCATTTTCGTGTGCCTGCAAGACGACTGCTAGCGAATGATCGTTGCCTGGGAATGGGATCCGATCTCCGACAAATACAATACGATGATTCTTCAATTTGTCCTTTAGAACTTTGTGGATTACTTGTGACTTGTCGTTGCCTTTATTGAATATGTCTATACTCACGGCGCCACCAATCACAAAGTCTATGCTCTTATACTTTTTCGAGAGCTTTTCAACTATCTTCTCGCGTTCTTTAAACTTCGCGTCATATTCTTCGTACACTTTTCGCTGTTCCATCGTGGCATTTCTGCCGACAATCGAAAAGTTTACCATACCCACACGCTCTTCGTAGTGCCGGCCTGTCTTGATGTGAAACGGAGAGTCTTTAACAACCCAGTCGAGTTCTGCGTAAAAGTCTTTTTGTTTTTTGATTTCGAACTTATTCTTGTATACCTCCGTCCAAGCACTGTAGCCGTCGGACTCGTTAAAGCGGTTGCTATAGTAGGCGTTTCCCATACACGCGAACACTCCCTGTGCCTGATCCAGTATCGACCTCTTGACTTGGTTTAAGATTCTCTCAAAAGTTCCTCCGGATACTATGTATACCTCACGGCGCTCAGACCACTCTAAAAATCGTTTGGCGAATGCTGGGTCAATGACGTTTTTTGCAGGGGTCAACGTCCCGTCAACGTCAAATAAATAGATGGTTTTCATAGCTCACTTCCAGAACAATTGAATGCCAACAATGGCAAATGATAATGCGACACAGATCATAGTCTTGAGAGTAAACATACTCTCATTAAGAAAATAATAGGTAAGCAAAGGAAAGGTGAAATAAGACATACTAAAGATAAGAAATCTTGGACCCCACACTACTTGCCCCATCTCTTCATAGGCTATCTTTACGCCGTACCAGAAGCATATGCCAGTGGGAATTGAAAAGACGATTGCCGACAATAATGGCTTATCGCTCCACCAGTTCCAAACAAACTGAGAGTTTAGCTGGAACCATCCTAGGGTTTGCCCTATTGCAAACAGGGCGCATGCGAATAATAAATTAGAAGTTGGCAACGATGATCTCCTCTGCTCGTTCTTTGTGTTCTGTTTTTCTACCATACTTGTCGACCATGATTATTCGATTCTTTTTAAAGGCAGATAATACTTTTTCATTATAATCATACGTAATCACAAGTTTGTTATCTTCGTTCTTACAGAGATTTATTAGTTCTCTATGGTTAATCAGTGTTTCCTCAATTGCTGTATTTTTACCATTCTCGAATAAGTTATAATTGAAGTGACCGGCCGGCACCAAATTATAGCTTTGGGGATCTGATTTGTTGATTTGCTCCCCAAGGCTTGTTGGGGATAGGCTGAGGTGAAAGTTCTCTGGTGCCTCAAATATCTTTAACTTAGCGATCGCCGTGGCTGTTAGTTTCTTCGGATCTAATTCTCCTGACGATATTAGTCCCGTGGAGGAGCACCTGTTCATTATGTAAAACAGGCTAGCTCTAATAAAAGGACTGTCGTGCTTATGCCAAACATCTTGCAAAGTGGAGAAGATTGCCTGCCCTTCAAATCTAAGAGAATCTGACGAGACCATCGCATGCAGCCGATCAGGATCGTGCATCAGGCATGCCCAGAAAATGTACACAGGTGTACTTGACGTGTATGCGTTAACAAAGCGCTTATCATCGGCTAATGCGAATTCCAACTTCCCATCATAGAATGCATAAGAATTTATTATAGAGCCGGGTGGTATTAGATCTTTTAAGGCAGAGGCACAGCTATTCTTCTTTGTGTTATCTAATATCGGTGTCACTTGCGTCACCAGTGTCAATGTTTTCTAATTTAGACTTAAAGCTAGCTAGCTTCTCGTGCAACTCGGAATACTCTGGTATCGCGGCAGATTGTGTTGCCGCGCTAGCGTCCATTGGGTTGGGTGGTCGCTGAACGCTCTGCATCATTTGTTGGGATTTATATGTAAGGAAAGACCCAATGATCATATTGACATCGGCAAGAATAGCATCGACTTCAGATAAAGCTAAGCGTATATCGTCTACCTGACAATGGGAATCAACTGTCATCCCAATCTTTTTTAGATGCTTGCTGTTGCTGAGAGATGTTTCAAGCACCGAATAAGCTTTACTGGCTAGTCGCTGAACCTCTTCCTCTAGATCGTCGATCTTAACTGAATATTGTATGTTAACTCTTTGTGACATTTTACCCTCTTAGTAATTGTTTGTTTTGATTTAATGATTTCTCGACGAGATCAGGGGAGCCCACTACAACTATCTCTGTTCCAGTGTGACCACGATTTATCGTCAATTTTGTAAAGCGATGAGCGGTAGATAAATCCTGCGGTAAGACCCCTTGCTCATTGAGAGTCTGCATGCGGGCCTCTTCTCGGATCATTACCACGTGTTCAGGGTTTACAAAAACCTCTCTTAAGCTATATTCGCTTTTGGTTGTCAGGGTGCTGTTGTGGTGCACCTCTGTTAATTTAACTAGCATGTGATTGTCCCTTTAGTGGGTATACGTGTGTTCTTTTTACATTCCAATTACCGTCCGCATAGACGCGGTATATGTATTGACTGCTTGTGCTCAAATATACACCAGTAATTGGTCTTTCGGCTATTCGCATTTTCATTCCTCTTTCTGTCTCGCACCACATCTCAGCACCTTGCGGGATATGCACCAAATCTCCTTCAATCATGTTAAATGTCCTCCGTTTGTATGATACCATAATTAGTTGTGATTAATGTTCCAGCACAACTCGCCGCATTCTGGAGAGCGGTGATCGTCACCTTCGCTGGATCAATAACTCCGGCCTCCATCATATTAGTCGCTTGGTTAGTTAAAAAATTCCATCCACAATTCGTTTCCGAATCGGACAGAACATTTTGCACAACAAGATCTGCGGACTCCCCAGAGTTTAACGCCATCTGCCTAATGGGCTCTTCGCACGCCGCTCTGATGATCGTGGCACCTAGCGCTTGTTCTGTGCTATTTGTCGTTACGACTAGCGAGCGCGATGCTCTAAGGAGCGCAATGCCACCGCCAGGGACGATTCCACCTTCTTGAGCAGAACGAACTGCTTCAAGTGCATCTTCGATCCTGTGTTTGCGCTCAGTCATCTCTACCTCGGTTGTGCCGCCGACATTAATAACTGCTACTCCAGAGGATAATCTTACTACCCTTCCTTGAATGGTGTCGCATACTGATAGTGAATCAGTTTGTTTGATCTCACTCTTAAGTGATTCGATCTTTACTTCCACCGCCTCATAGTCACATGCACCGCCAACGATTGTTGTGCTGTACTTATTGCTCTCGATACTCTTCGAAGATCCCAAGTGCGCCATTCGTGTCTCAGAAAGTTTAACGCCACTTTCTCTAGTAATGAAGGTGGCGCCTGTAGACAGTGCTAAGTCTTCAAGAGTATTACGACGCTCTTCTCCATAGTACGGCGCTTTGATCGCCGCAACCTTGAGGGAGCCTCTCATCGCATTCATAATTAAAGCTGCGAGGGCTTGTCCTTCTACCTCTTCGGCGACAATGATGAGTGGTCTGCTTTCTCTTGCTACCATCTCCAAGACTGGCAGCACATCTTCTACTGCTGAGATCTTATAATCTGTGACGAGGATAAGCGGATTCTCATGGTACATGGTTGCGCGACGATCATCTGTAATGAACGCCCCGGCGCTGAAGCCTGAGTTGAATCGAAAGCCTTCGGTGATGTCTAAGCTAGTCTCGGTTGAACGCGACTCTTCAATAGTAATCGAACCATCTTGCCCAACTTTATCTAATGCTGTCGCAATAAGCTTTCCAATCGTCGAATCATTGTTAGCTGATATAGTTGCAATCTGCTCGATGTCATCGATACTGGTGACGGGAGTGGCCAGGTTCTTTAGATTATTAACCACCTCTTTGGTCGCCAAGTCGATGCCGCGCTGAAGCTCTGTTGGAGAGACGCCGGACGTAACAAACCTTTGGGACTCTCTAAGGATTGCCCGCGCTAGAACCGTCGAGGTAGTCGTTCCATCGCCGGCTTCGTTGTTAGTCTCAATCGCTGCTTGACGAATAATCTGCGCGCCTGCATTTTCAAATGGATCATCAAGGGCGACAAATTGCGCGACAGTGACACCATCTTTTGTAATGAAGGGTGTTTGTCCCTTCTCTTGTAGTAAGACATTTCGACCTCTCGGTCCAAGCGTGGAAGCTACGTTGTCTGCTAATACGTTGGCTCCTCTAATAATTTTCTGCTGTAATGTTTGGTTATCCGAATATTGTCTGGACATTGACACCTCTTGTAGTTATTCTTTATTATAGCCCCGAAACACTAAAATGTCAAGCACTATTTCTTAGTTTTTAAGATTTCTTTGGAACTAATATTATTTGCGTTTTCAACAGAAGCGCTAGCCAAGGAATCGTTCTCAAGGCCGCCGGCGAAGAACGTATTTAAACTGTCTGAAAGGATCTTAAGGGACTGGAAAATCTCCATTACTTCTTCGTTCAGGATCTCTCTAATGTTGCCCACTACTTTCGCAACCTCTCCGCGACCAACATTAATAGAGCCTAGGTTCAGTGTGTTCGTGGGCGGCCCTTGATTTATTGCCTGTTTTTGATTAAGAGAAAAGTGTCCCCTTGTGAGATAGCCCCAACTATTTTCCAACGCAACCCTTCTTTGGCGCGCCCCCATATCAGTGTATGCTTTTGCTGACTCTTCGGGGCTTAAAAATTCACCTTCGGCAACCATACGTTTAATCTCCTGACTACGCTTGTCGGCTAGTTTTTGCTTCTTTTGGTCGTTGATTACAGCGTTATTGGCGCCAACAATAATGGTCGCCAGCGCATCAGACCGTAACGTCCTGCCATCAGGCAATGTCAAGGAAGAATACCATTCAAGATCCTTAGTGATATCTTTTACATAATTTTTATCAAGCGCAGAACGACCCCTTACAACTCCTTTGTTGACTATTTCATCACCCAATTTAGGTTGCCAGTCTTTGAATAGATCATCATTCTTGCCATAATCTAGAGCCTGAAGTAGTTGCTGTAATTGCATTTGTGAAAGTGCTATCCCTTTTTCACTTAAAATCGCATTAAGATGTTTTATAAATAACTTTTCTAGATCCTCATCACTTGGTAAGTTGGCTTCACCGGGGAGTGTATTGGACATACTGAGACCATCAACTCTGCCGGCTTTGAGAGCGCTGGCAATCTCTTTAGGAATCCTAATGCACTGCTGTGATTTTTCTTTCGAGGAAGCAATGATATTCATAACATTTTTAAGGCTAATATCAAACTGATAGAAATCAATCTGTCCTTCTTGTTCTAGATCGTCGCCAGATAGAGTCTTCGTGCAAACGACGTAGCGCATTGCTCCGTCAATGGCGCCTGGCCATTTGGGGTCGACCAGATCTCTCACAAGATCTGTATAGCTACCACCAACCTCTAGATTGCCTTCTTTGTATAGCTTAAGACTGACTGGGATTTCTTCGCCAGTAGATCTGTCTACGTAGTCGGCAATTGTGCCTGTATTGGCTGGAATCTGATAACCATTTACGAGTGCTGCTAAGAATGATTCAAAGCTGAAGCCCGCAGAGGACGCGTTAAAGTTTGTGATAACTTTTGTTAAAGTTTTGTAGAACACAAGGTAAGAGATAGCTTGGGAAATTCTTTTAGTTCTCTCATCTCCTGCTTGAGCCTCAACCATGCTGATGCCATTTGTATAGAATTGTGAAACACTTCTGATCTTCTCGGCAAAGTCAGAACCTTGAATGTTGCCCAAGTACCCTTCAAGCAACTGTCTTTGTGGTCCTTTAATTTCTTTTGCCTCATCATCGTCAGGGGTACGCACGTCTGACCATCCGATTTCTGATACCTCAATGTTAGGGATCATTTTTAAGATCATTGATATGGCTTCCTCGTCGGAAACAGAGCTTACATCGGGGTCGTCCTGTTCGTTGGTTTGCGAGGACATCGCCTCTTCAACCATCTCCAGCAACGTACCTATATTGAGCTTGCTAACCTCTTTCAAATATTCTTCTTTTATGATCTCAGATAATTCAGACATGTTCTTCTCCTTAAATAATTATGTCAGCGATGCCCAATTCGACAGCTTCTTCGGCAGTTAAATAAACATTTACTTTGCGTTCAAGCATTTTCTTGATTTGAGACTTTGTCATTTTAGTGTTGGCAGCCAAACAACTGATATACATGTCTTGAAGTTGTTCGATTGCTTCCATCTCATTTATCATGTTGTGTAATGATCCATGGTTGGCGCCCAAGACCGAGTGGATCATAACACGACAATTTGCGCCAATCTTGCGCTTACCTTGTGTTCCGGCGGCCAAGATGAGTACTCCGGCTGACATTACCTTGCCCATTCCGATAGTGTGTATCTCATTATTCTCTTTCACGTTACGCATAATATCATATAACGAAAACATATCGTCAGCCGAGCCGCCATATGTTGACACGTAAAAATCAATCGGCTTTCGCTTTTCTGGACTTGAGTTCGCATATAAATGGTCTAAATATAGTAATCCGTGAATGACTTCTGCGACCTTTTCCTCTGTTACATCGCAGAACAAGCCGATGGTGTTCATCGGCTCGGGTTCCTCTGCGAGCATCTCCTCACTCAAGGAAGACGGATCAAGGATAACGATCTTTTGTCCGGCATCTGATGGTTCTTTGCTCTTCTCTGGCTCTTCAGCTTCTACTTCAAGCAATGTCTTGATTGCTTTCTTGATCTCTTTAATCATCTTCTTAGATTCCTTCTTTGTTGATAAAGTGTTTTATGTACTCGATACCTTCTTCGTTCAAGAAGCGCATTGCAGAATCCCAGTCATCGTACTCAATAAGGTCACGATAAAACTTGGGGTGCATATTAATTATCTCCCTAATCGACTTATCTTTATAAAGTTTTATATCAGCATCAAAATTTAATTGATATGCTTTAACGTTTCTCTCACTTTCTTCCTTGAGTCGTAGCTCATTAAGGCGCATAGCTTTGGTATATTCCAAGCTCTCTACCCCTCTAACAATTGTGTATAGTGAGAGACAATGTGAAATCTTGAGCATTACGAGCCCTAGACGTATTTCCTTGAGGAAATAAAATGTTTTACAGGTAAGATACCCGAACGCAAAAACTAACAGATACAGCCACCAAATATGTCCCATGTATGCTCCAAAAAATTAACCACTAGTGAAGACTAGTGGTTAATATTATAACAGGCTCGATATCTTTTGTCAAGTTATTTAGTGAGTCTCTTCATGATTCTCTCAGCAAGCTGATTAACGATCTCTTCCTTCTTCCCTTGGGCTTGAAGGCGCTCAGCGACACGGCGTGCCACCTCTGCGACGAGGCCGTCATCGTCATTTTCTTCGACAACTTCTTCTTCTTCGCCTTCCATCATGGGCTCTTCTGGCTCCTCTTCAGCACTCATTTCAAGTTCATCACCCCCTTCCGGTGCTTCGAGGTCGTCTTCCGCTCCCAAGTCCATCTCGTCTTCAGCCTCTCCTTCGCCACCCATTGCAGCGCGGAGTTTATCGGCCAAATCGATAATTGCTTGTGCTTCATCGTCAGAAAGCTCCATGTCGCCTTCTGGTTCAGCATCTAAAGCTGGTTCGTCGTCCATTGCTGGCTCGTCGTCCATGGGTAGTTCGTCAACAGGAGCTTCTTCAGCACCCATATCAGGTGGACCCATTTCCACTTCTTCGTCGTCCTCCGGGTCGCGAGCAGCGGGTGCTCCGTACCCCATCTCTTGAATCTTCTCCTCGCCAAGCGGACGCATGCTAGCGAGTTTCATAAAGCGGCGAAGTTCGCCCTCTGTTAGTAAAGTTTTACGAGCCATTATAAAATCTCCTTAAGGTTTTGCGAAACTCAATTGTAAATAGTGTTTAGTTGCTTATAGTTCCCTAAAATTCAAAACAACTTAAAATATTAGTGTTTTTAATCTTCCCAACTGCTTTCGTTTCTATCTGTTTTACTCTGGCAAATGATATGCCAGAGCGTTCAGCAATTTCACGCAAAGTCATTGGTCCGTTTTCATAAATAGATATCAAAGCGCAATTATGCTCTTTTTTAAAATCTATCCACATTCGGCATTCTTTATTAGGGCATGCCGTTTTTAGTTCTCTGCATTTTCGAGAACAAGATAGTAGACCGTCTTTAGTCATAGTTCTGGGTGTTCCTCTTCGATCAGATCGAATATATTGTCTATCTCTCCGTCAGTAAACCCAAAATCATTAATCTTCTGTTGTCCATCGGAGCGGAGCTTCTTAGACTTTGTTTTACGCTCCTTGGACAGAGAGCTTATTTCGTCAACATAAGATTGTATTCTATCATCTCCTGCAAGATACGCAGTTATTAGCGAGCGAAAGAACTGTGATTGTTTCAGCCCATCATGCTTCAACTTTAAAACCAATTGTGCGTGCCTGTGATCATTCTCGGTGAACACTATCCGCTTCGTTAGTTTTCCGTATTCTATCTCCGTTGACATCACCACTTCCTCGTAGTGATATGTGTATGACTTTCGGACAGGCCAGAGGTGGTTTGCACAAGAAACTGGGCTTTTGCTTGTAGTTCTTTTAGGTTTTTGGCTCCGGAGTATGAGAACCCGGAGCGAACACCTCTTTCAATGTCCTCTATGATTTTTCTAACTGGACCACGAAATGGTATTCTGCTGGTGACCCCTTCAAAGGAGGAGTATTTTCCGCGCCAACTCATTTGTGCTTCTTTGGA
>Ga0066849_10000226_pt1 | contig 21759 bp, 11 predicted proteins | sample ETNtaG_9_FD_65492 | JGI IMG/M metagenome (GOLD analysis project Ga0066849, IMG submission 65492) | Marine microbial and viral communities from oxygen minimum zone, Eastern Pacific Ocean - ETNP201406SV69 | ecosystem: Environmental > Aquatic > Marine > Oceanic | place: Pacific Ocean: Eastern... | reverse complement strand
TATCCGGCTGGTTGTCATCCTATAATTCCGATGAGATTACCATTGGAGTTGTAGCTTCTCATTCTTCTCTTCAGATTCTTCATGGGGCTCGTGCAGAGGGTTTCAGAACTCTAGGAATTGCAGTAGGTGAAGGCCGCCGTAAAATGTTCAAAGCGTTCCCAGGGGCCGAGCCAGACGAATGGCTGATGCTTGATGATTACAAAGAGATGCTAGATTATGCAGAATGGTTCAGAGAGCGTAATGTCATCATAATCCCGCATGGCTCTCTAGTGGAATATCTTGGCCCTGACAATTTCATTGCTTTAGAAGTTCCAACTTTTGGCAACCGCCGTATCCTAAAATGGGAAGCGGGTAGAGATACCCAAAGAGAATGGCTGGAAATGGGGGGGTGTACTATGCCTAAGGTCATTGACGATCCACACGACATTGATGGCCCAGTGATAGTCAAGTATGCTGGAGCTAAGGGTGGCCGTGGTTATTTCGTGGCTAGGAACTTCAGAGATTTCCGCAGGAATGTAGATCTGGAAGAGGATTTCACAATCCAGGAATATATTCTGGGAACGCGCTATTACATGCAATTCTTCTATGACCCAATCTGCGATGATGGTTACCAAGTTGAGGGTATTGGTTCACGTGATGGAGATGAATTAGGCCGCCTTGAACTACTCACAATCGATCGCCGAGATGAGGCTAATGTCGATGAGTTCTACAAATTAGGTTCTCTAAGGGATTTGCGAGATATGGGTTTGGAGCCCTCGTTTGTTGTCACCGGGAACGCCGAAGTGGTTCTACGTGAATCACTTCTTCCCGAAGCATTCCGTCTTGGGGAGGGCGCAGTAGCAGCCTCTCTTGAATTAGAAGAGGGGGCGCGTGGCATGATTGGGCCGTTCTGTTTGGAGGCTATCGTTACCGACAAACTTGAGTTCCGAGTGTTTGAGGTATCAGCTAGAATAGTCGCTGGCAGTAATGTTAGCATAGGTGGTTCACCATACATGAATGTCAACGAGACAGATATGAGCGTAGGCAGAAGAATAGCGCGATGCATCAAGAAAGCCGCTGAAAAGGGTAGGATGGAAGATATTCTATCTTGATTTCAAGAGATTATTATCCTCTATAACTTGTATATTCCCTGGCGGTAGGGCACCCAATACATCGTCTTGAGTAAGGCCAGTGGATTTTGCAATTTGATTGGCAAGGGTTTCCTTCTTGGTATTACCCGGTCCGATTCTAACCCACCGACTACACAACTGTGTGACTGCTTGATGGGTGCCAGTCAGTGGGAGTGGAATTCCATTGATGACAGCCATTCCTAGTGTCATTTCCATCTTTAAATCACGCAACCAGTTTCGCTTACCGCGTACAATCCATGCGCCTCTAGCAAGTGCTTCGCCAGTCTCTGCAGTTTTGCTAACTTGGGTCGGCTCTACCCAGAAAGCAGTGGCAGCAGCCCCCCCTGAAGACCAACCGCGACTCCACACTACTGCCATTGCCGCCGCATCACAAATGGTCTCATCGTTGAAATTTTCAGACTCCATTGTCTGAGTTAATCGCAGGGCAGGCACTCCTTCTGGTAGCCCTGGTAATGGATGTGGGTCCTCTTCAAAGCCCTCTTTGAGTTTGAGCGCACATGAAGGTGCTCCATGTAGATCGGCGTGGAAGTAAAGGTCCTCTCTCTTCAGATACTTATTGACAACGGTATCATTTCCTCGTGCATCTTTGCCTCCTAGTAGTAAGTGTCCATCACCAACTATTGACCATCGATGCTTTTCAATCCACAATTGCTTGCTTCTTTTAGTTGCATGTAATCTTCCAGCAGCCTCATCTTTTGCCCGTTTTTTCTCACCACTTGCAATCTTCTGTTTTGTCTCTTCAATTGCCTTCAGTGCACCTACTGATTTCTCTTTCTGCTTGCGCCCTGCTTCAAAATAACGCTGAGCATTTTGGTGAACTGTTTGGTCAAGATGTAATTCAATTCTTTGATCTGTTTCACCATCTTCATCGGGTAAGTAGGCCTTCATAGTGCGTTTGGACGGGTCAACGGATTCTATCCATTCTATTTCTCGCAATTTACTTCTTACTGAATTCCAACCATCTTCTTCCACGGCTTTGAGTGTTTGATTGATAAGTGCATCAATATGTTCCCAATTGTTTTGAATTGATATTCCAAGTGACTGTTGTGATTCTGCTTTAGCATGAAAACCAGTAATTGCCCTTTCCTGTTGGGCAAGCCTTCTTTCTAATGCGCTACCCTCGTCTCGTGCTTGCCTTTCATCAATTAATTCAGCCGCTTTTTCTTGTGCTCGACGAGCAGTCGCAGCCGCATCCCAGCCGCCTTTCCAAGCATCTGCAGCATCTGCTAATCTAGGGTATTCAATTGTTATTTGCTCACTATGTTGTGGTAAAGAGAAAGGTAGGGCTTCAATACCATGTTCCTCAAAAACAGTATCCTTGGCAAGTGGGTTTTCTCCAGCCTCAGCAAGTTCTTTTTTGGCCGTTTTAGATAGAATCAAAACACCGCCGGTTTCATTTTCTAGTTGAGTTGCTAGATTTTGGAGCCCTTCTACAACTCCTTCAATTTCCTCTTCGGTAAGTTCTGCAGCTAGTTTATCAGAAGAAATACCAGCGAGATTGCATACTGCTTCTGCATAAGTTCCAGCAAGATTGGCGCGACTGGCCAAAGTTCTAACTAAATCAGCATCACTTTCAGATATAATTGCGTTCAAATCTTTTGAATCGAGGGTGCGAGGGTCAATTTGTGCAGGAGGGAATTCGTATGTTTCTCCACGTTTGAGAATTCTTTTCGCATATTTTACATTAGTGAGTGGTTGAATAATAACTCCTTCAGAATCTAATAGCAATACATTTCCATCTCTAAACATTTCAATTACTAGAGATTTAATTCCATCACGTGTTTCAAAATCTAAAGTCAAAATACGGTCAAAGGCGTGCTGCTTCACATCAACTAAACGGCTATTCATCAGATGCTTGCGAAGTAACATCGAGAACGATGAAGGGTTTGGTGGCATGGGGCGATCTCTACGTGAGAGGTAAATTCTCTTACCTCGCACAATTACCAAATCAACTTGAGCCTCTTCTTTTGGGTTGAGTCTAAGCACTACCTGTTCCCAATGTGGGTGGTACGCCTTTCGAGCACGGGAGCCAATGAATACGCGTAATTCTGAGGCAATTCTAGCAACATCAAAACTGCTCATTTGCCCTTTCATTGTCTCACCTCCCACACCCTTAGCCCGCGCGTGTCAATTAAACCGCAGCGCTGACCCTTCATCAAATTCGTCATTATATTGTGCTTGATTGTTGCCATAGGCTGATAGGTGGCTTTATGCTCCCCTGCAACATGGCTGGAGCCTTATTGTTAGTGATTGTAGTAACTGTCATCGTTTTGTTGATGCTAATTTTTTGGATTATTAGTGCATATAATCGCATGGTTGACCTTCGCAATGAAGTTGAAAACCAATATCAGAATTTAGAAACACAAATTGGTGTTAAAGACCAGAAAGTTGCTTTAGTTGAAGAAACAGACTTGGCGCAACTTGGATTAGAAAGCGCAGTATATGACAAAATCATCGATGCTCGAAAGAAATTTGCCGAAGCAAAAAGCAGTGGCAACAGAGGCGACATGATGGCTGCAAATGGTTTGCTAGATTCTGTCATCCCCCAAGTTCTTGCATTTGCAGAAGATAACCCACAACTAACTTCTCACAATGTTTTGGTTGCTGGACTTGAAGAAGGTGTTCAAGCAATAGCAAAGATGGCGAATGAAGTTGAAGAATACAATCAAGCAGCAAAGAATTACAACACCGTTACAGAGATGTTTCCCACATTACTTGTTGCCCGAATGTTTGGATTCGAGCGTGCAGATTTGTTTGATATATACTCTAGAGAGCAAGTTGAACAGATGTTTGACCGCAGAGCAAGTCTTGGTAGTTTTGTAGAGTCAAAGCAATCAGAAGCAGATTTGAAAACCGAGGAATTAAAGGATGAAATCGCTGCAATTGAGGCTGAGACAGAACTGATGAAAGCAAAGGCAGAACTTGCAGCACTAAAGGAACAAATGGCTGAAGCTGAATAATATTACATTGATGTCATCAGCACGATTAGCATTGAAATAATTAGCAAAGCCGAAGGTCCAAAGTTTCCAAATGCCGACCTCTTTGGCTTCAAGACTGAAAACTCAGTCCCCTTCAATATCCTAGCATGCCTACGCGGTGCATCTTCCCCAATAGCCATCAATGTGTGATGTACTCTACTGGCGTTTTCTGCAACAGTTCCCCTAGGGATATCATCATGCGGCCTATTTGTTACTCTAGCCATGACATAGGTAGGGTCTCCAAAAGCGAGTGCATACAATGACCAATCATGGCTCATTGATCCGCCATGTCGTGGTCTATCATAAGGCCCACATCCCTTCTTACCACGTTTATTACTAGACCATATTGCAGGACCTGTGTTGAAATCTTCAAAAGTAGATGTTTTTACTAAAATCCCCCCAGTCCCATCATGTAGTAGATAATCCGAAACATGGTTGCCACCACGAACATGCCTTGTTTCTCTTCTAGTTCGCGTTTTCCATTTCTTTTCATTAGAATCGTAATATCGTTCGGTCCATGTTTCTGTAGCGTCATAAGACCATGACCACACAGCTAAATCTCTGAATGTCCAACTCTTGTCTTTGCAGCCATCAACATGCAATACTGAATTTGAAACATCGTTAATTGGGCGAACTTGCCCAACAAATTCATTGTGACCAGCATCAACAAATTTCACAATTGAAGTTACTGTATCCCATGCTTCCAAGATTTTCTTATTCTTGTAAAATGAAATTGACAAGTTCGCTGCTCCAAGTAACATCAATCCAACAGTAATTCCAAATAATTCGATTCTTGCATCCTTAGGTAAACCAAACCAACCACCCATTAGAAACAACACAGAAAAAATGTAAAGGAAAAAGGTGGCGGAAAATTGAGGTGGCGACGCATTAAATAGGGCTCTGAAACGATTATGGCGAGGGTGTTCGGAAAATATCATTTCCTGCGCATCTAATTTGTCAGATTTTTTCAATGATTTCATCATTTCCTTTGATGCTTCTATTTCAGAATCAAACCTACCCATTTCTTCATCATCCAATAATAAAATCCATTCCTCACCTTCTTGAGTCACAGAAATAGTGGGGCCATCTTGTTCATATCTAGCCAATGGATTAGGAATCCATTCTTCCAACTTCTCATTCCATTCCAGCCTGTTTAAATGCCATTGTGATTTATCCATTGGTGGCTTTGGATCAACATTCCATTCACCTACTTGAGTATTGGGAACTGCAACATTCATCATTTGTTGGAATGGGTTGGGGCTAGCAAATCCCATCATAAATAAGCCAGGTGCGCACAAAAGTAATGGAATCAAACCTGTTCCACTTTTAGTGCCTAATAATGATGTTATGCTAGAAAATAATCCAAATCCCAACAACACACATCCCGCTGACCAAAGTACCCACCACCAAAAAGAACTAGGCCAAGTCCAACAGAACCATTTTGGTAAATATGTGTCACAATCACAGTTCAAACACCCTGTATCTTCACATTCACTAATTGGGACATTGTTACACTCACACATTTGAGGATTAAATTTGATTTCAGAATTATTTGTGACCATCTAATCCCCTCATTTAGTCTGCAAGATGCCAATTGCCTTGAATCTGTTTAACATTACCATCTCTTTCGTGTGTGTGTAGGTGGGATAGGGTTTGGTCAACCTTGAGAATTGGGTGTGCATTGGGTGTATCTTCGTAGGCATAATCAGCGATCATCGAAATTTCATTTATTCCATTATTTATTGCATCTAATACTCTAGCGTGCCTAGACTTTCTGTGAGTGATATAGTGATTTAGTAATCTCTCAGGAACAGGTGATAGTGGCCCATGTGAAGGGAAGAGCATTGGTGGTTTTAGGTCGCGTATTTTTTCTAAACTCGCAATATATTGTGCCATGTCTCCATCATTAGGGGGTACAAGTATGGTTCCAATCATTACTGCCATATCTCCTGAAATTATTCCAACTTCGCCTGAAAGACAAATATGTCCGGGGCAATGTCCAGGGGTATCTAACACATACCAATTATCACCACTCAATGTAAACTCATCACCATCCACTAGAGCCCTGTTTTCATCGCTGTATGGAATGGCCTCTAGAGTCTCAGCACTGGCCCAGATAGGTGCTTGATATATTTTTGATATTTCTTCGAGATTTCCTATGTGGTCTAGATGTCTATGAGTGAATATTGTAGCAATAATGCGACCGCCAGCATTTTCCACCACCCTAATTTTTTGTTTGAGAAATTCGAGCCCATCGTTTGTATGGGGTGCAGGGTCAACAACAACATGTTCGCCACCAGGATTCCCAAGAATGTAGCAATTAGTGTGTGTTGCTGGAGGCAAGGTGTTTGTCGGGACTGGAATACATTCAACGCCTGGGGCGAATTCTATTCGATGGCTTCCTTTTGGTGGGTTAGTTGCAAGGATTGATACAGCCTCATCAATACTACCATTTTTTGCTTCTTTTAATGCAGAAATAAGATCACGAAGTAAGGTGATTAGTGGCGGTGGAATTCTCATTTCAGATTTTTCCCAAGCAGCGAGTGCAGCATCTGGAGTTAGCCAACACATGTCATCAAACTCACTTCTCCCATGAGGCAGGGTTGGTTCAGGCGGGGAAGGGTCGTGTAGATGGAAGAATTGATTGGCAAACCGCATTGGCGAAAGTGGTGGCGTGGTGCGAGTAGTAATCAGACTGAATCTTGAAGTATCTGCAGGAAGTGAGCCTACTTCGGCAAGAGGATGCCATTTTTTTCCATCATTGACAACCTTTGCACGAATTTCAGAGCCTACTTCTATTATTCCATCAGATGCAGGAGCCCAACCAACTTCTTCGACCATTTCCCTCATTAAACAGGCCAAACCAGCCCCCCTATCATCGTTTGAAAAACCGATTAATGCTTCAGCAGATGCATGGTCAAAATGTGTGACACCTCCTCCAGGGAATGCCCAAAAATCAGGGAATGAAGGCATTTGTGGTACTCTATGACAAAAGAGTATTTCAATCCCACTAGGTCCATCGCGAGTTGCTACTAAAGATGCTGATGGACGGATATTAGCAGCCTCTTTTGCAGGCGGCACAAATCCATCGGGAATCTCGCTCATTGACCATCCCACGCGCCCTCTGCTTGAAATCTATTGCACCTTTCGCGAGAACATGAGCAGAGATGACCCGATGGCTCCGCTCCTTGAAGAGATTGAAAAAGAGCAGAAAAGGAAGGCAATCACTTCACGTATAGCGCGAATTTCTCTTGCATGGTTCATGATTCTCTTGATGATTGGATGGGTTTCTAAATATGCATATCGCCTAATTTAGAATAGATGAAAGTAGCCCCTTCCAGATTCGAACTGGAGTCCTATGATCCAGAGTCACAGATGATGGACCGCTACACTAAGGGGCTATCAGTGGTGGTGGCGAGTAGCCTCGGTTATTTCAAGCCAACCGAAAGAGGAATATTTGCAAAAGCCTCAATTTTCGCCATCTTCTTTTCTTGTTTCTGAAATATAAATCCCTTTTTCTTCGAATTCATTGAGCCATTTATCACCAAGCCAAGCGATTAACAAACTAATTGGGTCGCCTGGAATCAATATTATGACAAACATCGCAATTAGTGCCCACCAATACCAATCCATTGAATTCCCTCATGCTTCGGAAGTAGGGTCCCAACCTGAAATATAACTCTCATCTAGCGCAAGTAGTTCCTCTATTTGTGTCGATAGGTCAATTTTTAGTGAGCCAAGATTTTCTTCAATCCTCTTAAGATTGCTAGATTTCGGTACTGTAATACAACCTGCATCCAAGCACCATTTGATTGCAACTTGAGCTGGAGTACAACCGAGTTTTTCAGCAATTACTGCAAGTTTCGGGTCATCCACTTTATGCCCTCTAGCAAGAGGCGAGTAGGCCATTACAGTAGCCCCTGTGGCTTCAGTGGCGGTGCGTAGGGCATCTCTTTGTAGCCACGGATGAATTTCTATTTGGTTGACAGCCGGCATTAAGGTTGCATACGAGCGCATATCCTCGAGATGGTGTGCGCCATAATTGGAAACACCAATCGCCTTAGTCCAACCTTCTTCAAGACAAGATTCCATTCCTTTCCATGTTGGTCCACGATGCTTAGGATCTTCAGGGGGGGCATGTACCAAGTAGAGGTCAACATAATCCAAGCTGAGATTTTTTAGGGATTCCTGGCAGCGTTGTCTCGCCGCCTCAAATCCAATTGCATGAGGGCGGCGAAGTTTTGTTGTGACAAATAATTCATCCCGAGTGATAATTCCTTCAGAAATCGCTTCAGAAATCGCTTGGCCAACCTCGTGCTCATTTTCATACGCCATTGCAGTATCGATATGTCTGTAGCCTAACTTTAAGGCACTCATTACAGACTGTTCGCACTCTCCAATTTCTTTCATAAGAAAAGTACCAAGTCCAAATTGTGGCACCACTGATGTGTGCACCAACTCATCACTAGCATTAGCGTGGCCGATGGTAAACGTGGGTCCCATATTTCTTGGAGAAGGCGTTCGGTATTCAGTCTTAAGCACGGAAGTTAGCAAGTAATGTGGCTAGATCCTCTTCACTTGGTCGAATTTGTTCTCCTGTAAGATTAGTGAGTGGTGTCTCTGGCAAATCAAGAGATTCACAGAGTGTCTTTGGTTCGGGATTGTAGTGCAATAATCCCGTGACATGGCGCTGTTCTTGTTCAGCTCTATGAATATGCGATAGAGCGGCAACAGCATCTGTGGGGTCATGCTCATCTCCAATAGTTTCTAGCCTCAGAATACTACCATCAAATAAGGTGATGTCTTTGTATTCGCCTTCAGGAACTTCAACCTCAGTAATCGGCTTAAACTTAGGAATGTAATCATAGGAATGAAGTTCAGATTGGTTTTCTTTGACATATCCATAGGAGCGGAAAGATTCGTCATTGTTGTTGAATGTGACACAAGGTGAAATCACATCAATTATGGCAGTTCCTCGGTGACTCATGGCTGCTTTAACTAAAGAAGTCAACTGCTTTTTTGAGCCAGAGAATGAGCGGGCAACAAATGTACATCCGAGATTAATTGCCATGGCACAGAGATCAATTGGTTGCGTTTCATTTGTTTGTGCCTTACGTTTTGTAGAGCCCTTTTCAACAGTTGCTGAATACTGGCCTTTGGTTAATCCATAAACTCCATTATTCTCTATAATGTAAACCATGTCGATATTTCTGCGAATGGCGTGGATAAATTGTCCAATCCCAATGCTAGCAGTATCGCCATCACCTGAAACTGCGATGAATTGTAATTCCTTGTTAGTTACATTTGCACCAGTAGTTACAGATGGCATTCGTCCATGAACAGTATTGAATCCATGAGATTTACCAAGGAAATACGCTGGAGTCTTAGATGAACATCCAATACCACTCATTTTAGCAACTTTTTCAGGCTCAATTCCATTTTCCCAAGCTGCAGTGATGATCACCTTTGAAATTTGGTCGTGGCCACAACCGGGGCATAGTGAAGAAGGCCCCCCTTGATAATCTTCTTTAGGCAAATCAATGACGTTCAATTTCATTCAAATCCCCCTCTAACTTCTTGTATTTTTTCTTGAATCATATCCGCATACATTGTTGCCCGGGGTGGAATCCCATCAGAGTATGAAACACTATGAACTCGCGGCACTAATTCAATAGGCAATTCCTTACGTAGAATCCCATATAATTGCCCATCACGGTTGATTTCAAGGATAATCACAAATTCATGGCTTGCAACGAATTCTTCAACCACAGGTGATAGTGGTAAAGAGCGAACTCGGCATTGACTAACTGAAAGCCCAGTTTCTTCTAGAATGTCATCAATTTCTTGAATGGTGTTTTCCATTGAACCGTAATAGATAATTCCCACTTGCTTCTTTTCTTCTTCTCTTAGAATGGGCTGAGGAAGTGTTGTTCTAGCACCATCAATTTTCCGCTTTAGGCGTTCCATGTTAGCAACGTAAACATCAGGGTTTTCTGAATAGACTCCATCTTCATCATGACCCGTTCCACGATATAGAATTGGGTCAAGTCCGCTACCAGGCAATGTCCTGTAACAAATTCCATCGCCATCTACATCTCTGTACCTGCCGTAATTTTCGATAGCATCCAATTCTTCCTGAGTGTGAACTACTTTTCCTCTATCCATTTCATCAGGGTAATCAAATCCTTTGCAAATCCAGCGATTCATCCCTAAGTCAAGGTCTGAGAATCCAAATACAAGAGTTTGGTAATGCTCAGCTATGTCGAATGCTCTCCATCCAAATTCAAAGCACTCTTCCATATTCCCTGGGATTAAGACGATATGTTTGGTATCGCCGTGGCTAGCCTCATAGAGCATCGAGAGGTCACCTTGCTGAGTTCTAGTAGGTAATCCAGTGGATGGCCCTGCTCTATTAATGTCCCAGATTACACCAGGAACTTCTGCAAAGTATGCCAAACCAATGAATTCGGACATTAGTGAAATTCCAGGGCCAGATGTACAGGTCATGCTTCGACCGCCAGCCCATCCTGCTCCTACAACCATTCCAGCTGCGGCTAATTCATCTTCAGTCTGTATGACCGCACAGGTAACTTTTCCTTCTTCATTAGCGCGTAATTTGGGGAGGTAATCAATAATACCTTCAGCAATTGATGTTGAAGGAGTAATTGGATACCATGAGAGCATAGTAATTCCACCAAATACTGAACCAAGTGCGATGGCTTCATTTCCATCGATAAAGAATCCATTGGGATCTTTTTCTCTAGATTCAATTACATAGGGGTCAGATTTTTCTAGATTCTCTTTGACAAACGAGCGACCAAGATTTATTGCTTCACTATTCAGTTCAATCGCCCTCTCTTTTCCTTTGAATTGCTTGTTAATTGCCTCTTCAATAATTACTTGTTCAAGTCCAATTAGTTCTGCAAGCACGCCGACATAGACTATGTTTGCAATCATCTTGGATAATTTGGGGTTTAGGCCCCTTGCAATTTTTGTCATGGGTACAGGGTATAGAATCAAATCATCTCTTTCAACAGGCATTTTGACATCAGTGTTGTAAATTACCACTGAACCAGGTTCTAGAGATTCTAGATCTTCTTGCCAAGTATCTTTGTTCATCAAAATCTGGATATGGGTTCTGTCACCCGGTGCTTGATAGCCAGCATCCGAAACTCTAATGATATACCAAACAGGTCTACCAGAGATGTTACTGGGGAAGAGATTCTTTCCACTTGCGGGGACACCCATTCCAAAAAGCGACTCTAGTAGAATCAAATTAGCGGACTGTGAACCCGTTCCATTTGCAGTGGCGATATTTATTGTGAAATCGTTGACAATGTTACCCATTTTTCACATGTCCCCTCATCAAGTATCTCTAAGTTCAAGCACCATCTATCCGATGAATGACTCTCATAAGTTACCCCACTTCGCCTCAATCGGTCTAGCATAGGCTCTTTGAAGGTATGGTTTGTTATCCTTCTATTAACATCCATTATTTCATAATGATTTCAACATATATTGGCGAATTTCTCTATGATGCTGCAAGCGTTCAATTCATCAATGAGACGCTTGTCGGCGGTTTATGATTCCAAGTGCTCTGAAGGAAACATGGGAAGAAGTAGAGAAGCAGATTGACGCTGGCGACAACGAAGCCGCACTCGAAAGTCTAAGGGGTGCGTGGGCCGAACATGGAGATGCAGCAGCCCATGCAAATACATGGAAATTAGTGGGTGATGCAAAGCAGGCTATAGGAGAATCTGCACAGCCAATAAACCGTAAAATGTTGAGAGAAGCTAGCAATGCATACGAAAGTGCATTGAAGAAGGACCCAAAGCATCGAGATGCGCGTCGAGCAGCCAATGCTCTTCGAGTTAAGATGGATGGACTTGGCATCCGTTCGTCCTCACTACCTAAGTTAGTAGATGATGGCACACCTACCATTTACGGAATGATAGCAATCCTAGTTGTGGGAATGCTTTTGCTGACCAGTGTGAAGTTCATGCCTGAAATTAAACAAGCACTTGGATTAGTAAATGAATCAACTGAAGATTGGGATGCTACTTTAGTAATCGAACTCTATCCAGACGCCGCACCAAAAACAGTTGATTCATTCAAAGACCATTCGCGGAATGGTCGCTATGATGGAATAGCATTTCATCGTGTGATTGATGGATTCATGGTTCAAGGTGGCGATATTTCATGTGGATCTCAACCTCTTGGTTCTGCAAGTTGTAGTGCAGGCACTGGTGGATATTCTGCAATTTGGTATGGCCAAGGACAAGAATCGGACATGACTACTTGGCAAATGCCGGATGAGTTCCATCCCGACTATAGGCACGCTCCTGGAGTTCTTGCGATGGCAAATTCTGGTGCTAACACAGGAGGTAGTCAATTTTACCTAGTCGATAAAGACAGCACACCATCTCACCTTGATGATAAACATTCAGTGTTTGGGTTAGCTACAGATGACAGCACATACCATGGGAGTTCAATAGGTGGAATAGAATTGATTAACACGCTAAGCGAAGTTCCAACCACTGAAGGAGATCAACCATTGAATCCACCTTACATCCATAGCATCGAAATTGATGGTGACATGGCTTACATGAATCTGATAATGCCTGAAAATTAATTAAACATGCATCTTAGATGATGTTTTCTTTTGGGTATGTTGAAAGACATCACCCTTTCCCCTCAATTTGGGGGCAGAGAATGAGCGAGGTCAGCGAGTTCGAATTATGCGATGGAGGCACAAGTGAATACTATTCACTTCCTGCTATGGAATCAGAGTGGGGAATCTCTCTTACATCTCTTCCTTATTCCATTAGAGTCTTGCTTGAAGCAGCCCTGCGAAAGTGCGATGGCTTTCTTGTCACCGATGAGGATGTACAACGAATTGCTGATTGGACACCTGAAATGACACCCGCAGAGATTCCTTTTATGCCTAGTAGGGTAATTCTTCAGGATTTTACTGGAGTTCCTGCTGTCGTAGATATTGCCGCTTTACGTGATGCTATGGTGGAACTTGGTGGCGACCCTGAAAAGGTCAATCCACAAGTGCCAGTAGATCTTGTCATCGACCATTCTGTTCAGGTAGATGTGTCGGGTCTTTTCCCTGATGCTAGAGAGCGCAACATGGAGATTGAATATGAGCGCAATATGGAGCGCTATCAATTCCTAAAGTGGGGCCAACAAAGTCTGGATAATTTCCGTGCAGTGCCACCAGGTAGGGGTATTGTACACCAAGTTAATCTCGAGTGGCTAGCAAGTGTTGCGCGTGAAGAAAATGGGGTTTGGATGCCCGATTCCTTAGTCGGCACAGATTCTCACACCACTATGATCAACGGTCTTGGAGTTCTTGGTTGGGGGGTCGGGGGAATTGAGGCAGAAGCTGTGATGCTTGGCCAACCAATTTACATGCTGTTACCAGAAGTGGTTGGTTTTGAATTAAAAGGCTCTTTGAAGCCAGGGGTAACTGCTACCGACATGACTCTCCTAATTGTTGAGATGTTGCGAGAACACGGTGTTGTTGGAAAATTTGTGGAATTTTACGGCGCAGGTCTTGCCAATCTTACCTTGCCAGATAGAGCAACAATTGCCAACATGGCTCCAGAGTATGGCGCTACCTGTGGTTTTTTCCCTGTCGATGAAACGACACTTGAGTTCTTACGACTTTCAGGTAGGGATGAAGGCCATGTCGAGAATGTGAAGCGTTTCCTTAGCGCTCAGGGGATGTTCCTCACTGATGATTCGCCAACTCCAAACTTTACATCTAATCTTTCATTAGAACTTGAAACTGTAGAACCAGCACTTGCTGGCCCTAAGAGACCTCAAGATAGAGTCAATCTATCTGACATGCAGTCGCATTGGCGTGAAAGTCTTGTAGCACCAGTTGGTCATCAGGGTCATGGCCTTAGTGCGGATGTAATTGGGGCAGAAATTGAGGTTGAAGGTGAAGATTATACTTTGCAGCACGGCGATGTAGTTATTGCTGCTATTACCTCCTGTACAAACACTTCCAACCCTTCAGTGATGCTTTCTGCAGGTTTAGTGGCTCGAAATGCACGTGCGCGTGGCATGTCAATCAAGCCTTGGGTGAAACCTAGTTTGGCTCCGGGAAGTCGTGTTGTGACTGAGTATTATGATGCAGCAGGTTTGTCCGAGGATTTGGCTGCATTGGGCTTCAACACTGTTGGCTATGGGTGCACTACCTGTATTGGCAATTCAGGCCCCCTCGCTGAGAACATCGATTCTGCAATAGATGCTGGGGATCTGATAGTTGGTAGTGTGATATCAGGTAACAGAAATTTCGAGGGCAGAGTGCATCAGAAAGTCAAAGGAAGTTATCTTGGAAGTCCCCCACTAGTTGTTGCATATGCATTAGCAGGGACTCTTGATATTGATATGGAAAATGATCCACTGGGGCAAGATTCCGATGGGAATGATGTATTTCTTGCAGATATTTGGCCTAGTGACGAGGAGGTACGTCAAACGATGGCGGCCTCCATCACCCCTGAGATGTTCCGCTCTCGCTATTCTGATGCTACCAGTGAGCCACGTTGGAATTCTATTCCTTCTGAGCCAAGTGCACTTTATCCTTGGTCTTCTGATTCAACTTACATCCGCCTACCCTCATTCTTTGAGGGGATTACACCAGAGCCATCCAATATTGAGGAAATTGTTGGGGCCAAAGTACTCTTGATGTTAGGTGATTCGGTAACAACTGATCACATATCACCTGCTGGTGCTTTCCCTGAAACGGGCCCTGCTGGGCGTTATTTAGTAGAGAATGGTATTGAGCATCGTGATTTCAATTCATTTGGTAGTCGTAGAGGAAATCACGAAGTAATGATGAGGGGTACATTTGCTAATGTGAGAATCCGAAATCAGATTGCATATGGGACTGAAGGTGGCGTAACAACATACTTCCCTACTGGTGAAGTAATGTCAATCTTTGATGCTAGTATGCGCTATCAAGAGAGCGGTACGCCTCTTGTTGTTCTCGCTGGCTCTCAGTATGGTACTGGAAGCAGTCGTGACTGGGCTGCTAAAGGAACCATGTTACTAGGTGTAAAGGCCGTGATTGCTACATCTTTTGAGAGAATACACCGTTCAAATTTAGTTGGAATGGGAGTGTTACCTTTGACCTTCAAACCAGGGGTCTCTGCTGAATCTCTAGGGCTTGATGGAACTGAGATTTTTGATGTACCTGCAAGTGCCAACCTCGTTCCATTAAGCGCTATTACTGTAACCGCTCACAAGCAGAACGGTGAGGTTGTAGAATTCGATGCAATTGTACGCCTAGACACTCCTGTTGAAGTTGAATATTATCGAAATGGGGGCATTCTGCAAACGGTTCTGCGTAATTTGGCACATAATTGAACTAGTTCGTTCCGTTTGAATAAACAACCTTTCACCTTAACGAAAAATAAGCCATATTTACGGTTGGTTCAATAACCACCCCTCTCCGCTAATGCTCATGGTGGACGGAATCCGCACCTGCTTCCGCTTTCGCTCACAAGATGAATCGATTGAGGTACTAGTAGAGGGTGAGGCTGATTGGGTCAACGACTGGCGGATTAAATTAGGCCTCCATGATATTGGGTGGCTTGAACGACTTGGTACTGGTCCAGATGACAACTCAATGCTTTCATCATCACCTAGGAGTGGAAGTAAAACTCTTCCAGGGCCACCTCCTGATCCAAGCAAAGTTCTGACAGTGCGTCGCACAATTGGGGAGTTAGATATAGACAAAGAAATGGCTAAATTAGGGATTTTCAAAGAAGAATCCCCTACGACAGCAGCTCTTAGGGGTATACTTGATGAATATGATGAAGCCCCAAAACCACCTCAAGGTTCACCTTCTACTGAACCTGTTGCTGAGGGTTGGCTTAGGGAAGTTCTCCGTTTGGCAGTACGTAGATTTGCAGTTATGGGATTACCAATTAATGTGATTGTCGAGTCGATTGCAGGGCGGCATGATTTAGATGATGAATTGGTTGAAGGGTGGCTTGAAACTCAGTATCAACTTGGCAAATTAGTCAAGATTTACGGTGGTATGAAAGAGGGTTATGGGCCCTCTCCAGCATGGCTAGATGCGCCTTGAAAATTGCCTCTTTTTCATAGCAGATGCCTAACTGCTGGTAATCCAACATCGTGAAATCAAAACGTGGCACTGAGAGCCTACTATCGAAGCAAAACTCGCACACGCGCACGAAAGGGGTAATAAGAGAACCCAAAGTCGGTCGGTCAGTATGTCGAGCCATACCTTTGAACTGAATTTGAATAAGGCACGTGTCAAGGCCCTTGCACTTGTCGCACTGATGGTGCTGTCAACCTCTTTGGCAGCAATGGATGTAGCTGCGAGTAACTCGAAGCAGTACCCGGTAACAAGAAATCCTTTGGATCTTGCAACAGGAGACTTCGATTGTGACGGCGATGATGATATCGTGACCGCGAGCGAGATGGGCAATTTCTTGTCTATTCTTTGGAATGATGGAGGCACTTATCAGGATCGTTCTGATATTTGGGTCTCAAACAACAACACTCGCCGTGCAGGATTTACTTCCATTGCAGACGTAGGTGGAGTTGAAGTTGGAGATATTGATGATGATGGTAAGGATGATATTGTATTCTATCAAGGAAACATCCAGGTTTTTGGTTCTGCAGAAGTTATTCGTGGTAACCTAACAGTTCTCACAAATGATGACTGTACTGGTGCTTTCACTGAGGATGCAGTTTACACCATGGGAGATATCGTATGGGAATTCCAGATTGCTGATGTTAATGGTGATGGTGTTGATGACATTGTAGCCCTTGAACTTCAGGACCTCGCATCAGGTACCCAGCGTTTGCTCACTTATCTTGGTGGCTCACAACGTAACAACGCTGCAACTAATCATAAGATAACAACTCTTGATTTATTATCCAACAAAGTGTATTCTGACCTAAGATTGGGTAATCTTGGTGAGGCCGTCGCAGGTGGCCCAATTTCTACCGACTGTGATGACCTAGATGCTTTCGTATTCTTCCGTCCAGGATTTAATCAAGCAACTGGTTGGTCAGATGGTGATTGGGACAATGTCTCAATTATTGAGTTCGAATGTACGCTCGATACATTCGCTGCATGGAACGACCCTAACAAGCAACATACAATCAAGTTGGATTCACCTGGTGGTACTTTCGATATTGCGGATGAAGATGCAGATGGAAAGATTGACACCATGGCAATCACAAACGATACTTCTGTAGTAATTCAAAGATGTGCTAATGCACCATGCCCTTCACAAAGTAATTGGCAACAAGTTACAGTTCCACCAACAATTGGTTCATTTGTACCTGTTTCAGTAGCATTAGAGGATGTAAACCAAGATGGTGACGTTGATTTGGTTGTCCCAACGATGTATTCAGCAACTATCAACTACAATGCCAACGGAGATCCAATCATTTCCTACACTACAGACAACTTGGATGATTTGAATACTGTCCAAATTATTCTTTCAGATGGTTCAGGTGGATACCTTTCACCTCAATCAATGCCTGTAGGGCGAAGACCAACAATGGTTCTTGTAGGCCAGTTTGCAGGTGGTCCTAGTAGCGCACTAGACCTTGCAATTGGTAATCGTGATTACACCTTCCAATACGGTAACGGCGCACTTCACATTGATTCTAAGGGATGTGCATTTGATCCACTAAACCCACAATTGAATGGTTTTGGTTGTGGTAATTTGGACGCAATTTCTGTGATTCAACTCGACAATGAAGATTTAGGTATTGCAGGAATGTCTGTATCTCCTGCATCATTCAATCCTGAAACTGGTAGTATGACTCTTGGTGAGGGTACTCGTGAAGTAAATGTCACAGTACAGAACACAGGTCTTGACTCAATTAGTGGTAGCGTTGATGTTGATATTTCTGTAAAGGAAATCACAGGCGGTACTGATACTATTGTTTACTCGATGGATTATGACACAGCAGCTACAATCAACTGTGGGACTGGTTGTACTTGGGCATCCGCTGATTATGATGGTGAACAACTATTCTGGCACGAGGAAACAGCATCCAACCATTCTGCTACTCCCAAGGGGGAAGAAGCAGATGTCAATCCTACTGACTACATGTGGGCAGGAACTTGGTATCCCAATTCTACAGCAAGCAATCAGTTGGAGACTGGCTACCTTTCCAATCAGGATGAGGCCTTAATTCTACAAAATATTGACTTAAGTGGCTCCGATGCAGCATCACTTGAGTTGGATTTGTTCTGCACATCTGGTTATTCACCAGTGCATTATGTGAACTCTCAGGGCGGAATTACTGGAATGGTGATTTATGATGACTCTTGTAACATAGATGTCTACACAGATGATGATGGCTGGGTTCCAATCGTGTACAAGGGTGGTTATGATTCTGTACGTTACAATGAGTATTACTACAATGGTGGCTCAGTTGAATATACAAGTCAAATTTATCATTATACTGGAATTAACTACAGTTGGATAGATTTGCAGGGTAACAATTCACTTGATCTTACTCCGTGGGCTGGAGAGACAATCGATATCCGCTTCCGCTTCCGTACTGGATATGAGGGCAGTGTTGGTCTTGATAACGAATCTCGTAACACTCAGTTTGATGGAATGGCTTTTGACAACTTGACTATAACCAAGACAATTACACAGTATGGGCAAATCCAGCCTGTCTCCCAAACTCTAAATCTAAACAACTTCGCTCCTGGAGATGAGCAATCCATAGCTCTCAATGCTTATTTCACAAATGATACCGAATACATGATTGAAGGTACACTTTCTTCACCAACTGGATTCGCAAATGAAGATTCAAGCAATGATGATACACGTTGGAAGATGAATGTTCTAAATCTATACGACCCCGCAGTCAAAGAGATTACATCTTTCCAACCTGGGGAGTTATTGGCATCTGGCGATTACCCAATTGAGGTTGTTGTTGAGAATGCTGGTAACACCGTGATGGATTTCGATGTACAGGCTACTGTCTACACTGCTCAGCCAAATCCACTCTTCTCCAATCCATGTAAGGATGTTGAAGAATTTGAGCCAAGTAATTGTGCTTACATGTTTGGTGATGATAGTGATGGAATCGGTGGTATCGTAGATGACACAGATCCAGCAATTCAAAACGCAATTGTTCCAGGCAATAGGCCTATGTTTGGCAGCAATGCATACTGGTTCGGACATCCTGACAATGGATATGGTGATGATTGGAATGAGTCAATGACTCTGCAATCAATCGACCTTCGTAACATGGGTGGTGACTTTGCTTACCTCACCTTCGATTATTTCGCTGAAGCCGATTACTTGTCTGATGCAAGTGGCAATATTGTTGGAGTCAACGATATGGCTAACCTTGAGATTAGCTGGCGTAAGGGTTCTCAAACCTACCAAGGTGTTGTTTACGGCTCTTGGAACGATTATAATGAGAATGGAATGCAAGGAAATCAAAGTTGTGAGGATATCGATGATGACGGTTATTACGATGAAGTTGAATTCATGGGTGACCACACCGATCAGAACAACTACGTTATTTGGTTCGATAGTGAAGGCATGTTGAAGTCTGTGACTCTTGATTTGACCCACATAGTGCTTCAGAACCGTACTGGTGCATCTAATAGTTGGAGGACAGAGTGTACTTCAATGAGTGGTGCAGAGGTAGATTTGACCTTCCGCTTCCTTTCTAATGGGGACGGAATAAATGGTCAATCCGGATTTGCTGGATTCGCAATGGATAACATTACTGTGCAGGAGTATACATTCACTGCTGACCAGTCATACACAAACTCAGTGACCAATATCGATGCGCGTGAGGAGCGCAATTTGACTATTGGCACTCATAACTTCCAGCAAGGGATTTATCGAATTGATGTGATGAGTGTTTTCGACAATGTTACTGCAGGTAACAACTGGACAAATATGAAGGAAGTAGCTCTTGGTAACAACCTATCACGTGTCATCTTTGAGGTTGCATCAGTCGATGTTACTCTCTATCGTCCAGATGTTCTAGATTGTGTAGAGGATGTGACCTACGATTGTGTTTACCCAATTGATCAAGCGCTGAACCATCAGTTCACAGTACCTTTGAGTAATGGTGTTCTTGCAGGTGATTACAACATATATCTTGACGTAATGGATTCTTCAGGTACGGTAGTATCCTCAACAACTTCTACGAACAGCCCAATTACACTTTCTTCACATGAGAACAGTGAGGCTACTTTCCAACCTTACAGTGGCTGGCAAGACGGTGAAACCTATGGTATGCGCTTCTATGCTATGTTAATTGATGGTACACCATCTGGAAATGAACAAAATTTCACAATTTCCTTTGCTGACAGTGTTGATGTAGCGATTCTTTCCAATCCAACCGATCAGAACAGGTTGGAGAGCGTAAAGCAGGATATGCAATCAATGGGGCTAACATACACCCAATTCCGACAGAGTGACTGGGATAATTATCTAGTCAGTGGATGGCTAGATCACTACGAGAAGGTCCTCTTACCATGGCAAACTATTGCTAATGTTCAAGCAAGTGGCTACTATGATGTCCTAAGTGAATCTGGAACTGAAACCATATTGAAGAACTATATGATGGCAGGTGGAACTATTGAAATCCACCTTGGTCCTTATGCAGAGGGATTGGATGACAAACTATTGTTCAACATGGTGATACTCAACCGCGATACATCTGGAAACCAAATTGAGCACAGTGATGTCAATATTGCTGATCCGTATCACCCACTTCTTTCTGATGTCAGCAGTACTGCATGGTTAGGAATGAACAATGGGAATTATGTTGCAAACGCTGGTTTCTCAACTGATAACTCTGGTGTAAATCAACTACCTACTGAATGTGGTGGACTAATTAACTCACAGCCGGGAACATTCCACAGTTTACTCAACCATGATGATGATTCCAGCCTTCACATGCTGGTTACTTGTGGATTTGGTAGTGGCGGATTAATCATCACTACAATCGATGTGGAAAACCCAAGTGTTTCTGAACCATACGGAAGCAGCTCGTCACCATTGCGCAGTAACCTGCTAGGCCACCAAGTGACTCCATATCCAAATGAACTTGGAATTGCAGGAATTGGCTGGGACCTAACAGTAAACGGTAATCCCCCTTCAGAAGCAGATTCATCAGGTGACTACCCAAATCTCTACCTCAAGTCTAACAGTGTTTTAAACCTAGGATTTTCATCTACTTTGTCAGGTCTTGACGCAGATTGGGAAATCAGAGGTGCTACTGATTGGGATCGTAATCAATTCGCACCAAATGTAGATTTTGCACACCGTGCTGATGATTCTCACAATGTTACTTTCTGTTTGATTGACACTAACCCACAGGGCACTGGATGTATTCAGGATGCCTCTTGGGATGTAACTCTCTTCTTACACGACGCAGATGGACATACTAGAATCACTCACTTGACTCTGATTACAAACGATATCATCGCTGACGAATCAGACCCAATTGCAAACGTGACTGTTGAGGAGCACGCACTCTATCCTGAAAGCCTTGAGAATCACGGAACCAAGAGTTCTGGTGGTACTAATTGGTCAGTCTATCTAGTCAAGTTGTCAGCTAGTGGCGATGTGAAGGTCAAGTTCGATGCTTGTGGTTCT
>Ga0066849_10000225_pt1 | contig 21772 bp, 36 predicted proteins | sample ETNtaG_9_FD_65492 | JGI IMG/M metagenome (GOLD analysis project Ga0066849, IMG submission 65492) | Marine microbial and viral communities from oxygen minimum zone, Eastern Pacific Ocean - ETNP201406SV69 | ecosystem: Environmental > Aquatic > Marine > Oceanic | place: Pacific Ocean: Eastern... | reverse complement strand
CAGGAGTTCTATTTGTAACACCGACCCTAGACATTTATATTACACTGAGAAAAATATAATTATTTAAAATTTTTTAAAAACCGCCTACCTATCATAAACCACGCCGCACTTAAAAAAAATATTTCACCTTCAGTATCCATATATACTATATTACGGTAAAATAATATCATCTCCATCTCTATACTCTTCAAAACTATCATACGCATCTATATACGTTTGTATTGTATCACACTTTGATTCTGCTATATTTTTCAAATCACAAGACGCTACCATTCCATATACAAGACGTCCATCGACTATTTCTTCTTCGACAAGTATATCTTTCAAGTGTTCAAGTTTCACACGGTACGTATTAAGAAGTTCTTTCACTTCCGTATAACACACTTCAACTATATCATGTACTTCTATATCAATATGACTCGCCGTCCGTGGTGAAATATGATTTGGATCAATATTCATCTTACCTATAGTTTCACTCATACCATACGTCGTTACCATATCACGAGCAATTCTAAACGTCTGTTCAAAATCGTTAGATGCACCCGTTGTAACATGTTCCCGACCATATACAATCTCTTCGGCTGCATGACCACCAAGTGCAACTTTGATCTGAGAAAGTAGATAATCTTTCGTATACATACCGATATCGTCCGTCGCTGGTTGAAAATACGTTACACCACCCGTATCACCACGTGGTAAAATACTCACTTTACGAACCTCATCATACTCTTGCATAAGAACACCAATAATGGCGTGTCCCGCCTCGTGATACGCAACACGCGTTTTACGCGCATCCGAAACAGAACGACTTCCTTTTGCACCTACAACAACTCTTTGATATACATCCTCTACAATATCAGGTGTTATGATACCTTCACTACCATCACGAACCGAACGAATAGCACACTCATTCATGAGATTTGCCAAGTCTGCACCCGTAAATCCCATGGTTTGTTTTGCGATATTTTTCAATTCTACATCTTTACGTAAAGTCTTATCTTTGCAATGAACCTTAAGAATTTCCTCTCGACCATGTACGTCTGGTAAAGAAACTTGTATCTTACGATCAAAACGACCCGGTCTAAGTAAAGCCTCGTCAAGAATATCTATTCGGTTTGTCGCCGCTATAACAACAATCCCCGTTTCGTTTTCGAAACCGTCCATCTCGACTAATAACTGATTAATAGTTTGTTCGCGCTCATCGTTAGCTGCAAACCCGTTATTAGACCTTTTTTTACCAATTGCATCTATCTCATCTATAAAAACTATACACGGTTGGTTTTCTTTAGCCATTTCAAATACGTCTCTTACACGTTTCGCACCTACACCAACGAACATCTCAACAAAGGACGATCCCGAACATTGAATAAACGGTACAGATGATTCACCTGCAATTGCCCTCGCCAAAAGCGTTTTACCTGTTCCCGGAGAACCTGTCAAAAGTGCGCCTTTAGGAATTTTAGCTCCCGTACCAAAATACTTTTCAGGTTCGCGAAGGAAATCAACAATCTCCCCAAGTTCATCCTTAGCATTGTCTATACCCTGAACATCTGCAAACCTAGTTAAGATTTGATTTTCAACCTCAATATCAGTTTTACTCATACTAAAAGGATTAGCACTACCTGATGCTCCAAATACTAAACGAAAAAGAGCAAAAAATCCTATAGTAATAAAAATAAATGAAACAAACTCATTAAGATTAGTTTGTGGTAATCTTAATATATCATATTCGACTTGACTATCCGTCATAGTTTTCCAGAAATCGTCTGAAGGAACATAATACGAACTACCAATAGTTCCGTTTCTTTCTTCAAAATAAACAACGTCTGCATTGGGATTTATTTCTGCTTTTATGATATCATTCTTCTTAACACCTCTTAAAAAACTACTATATGGTACATGTTTGGGTTCTTCTTTTTTTTCTATCTTGATAGGTGGGGAACTAAATAATTTAGATGTTGTTATTATATTAGGCACCATTATACTTAAATACAAGAATAAAAATACGAAAAAAGTCCTATTAACTTTAAAGCGTGTGTATATACGGGTACGAATTCGTTTAAATTTTTCATTTATTCTTTTAAAACGTTTTCTAGTTTTTTTACGGAACCGTTTCCAGTTCATCCTATTTTTTTTAATATCATTATCCTTATCTTACTTTAATCATCACCCCCATCTGATACGTATTCATCTTCAACCACGTCTTCTTCATCTTGCTCTACATCCAATCCTTCGTCTTCTTCGGGATCGTCATCCTTTCGTACTTCGTCATCTTCATCATCCTCTTGTATCTCTTCTATATTTTCCTTTTCCTTTTCCTTTTCCTTTTCCTTTTTCTTCTTCATTCCTTTCTTTCTAGCCTTAGAACTCATCGAAGGTGTATCAAAATACTTATCCAATTTCTTACCCTTAATCTGTATAAGCTTTTGTCTCTTTTTGTATTTTTCCTCTGTAGTATTTATAAACTCTTTAGAGTATCCGTACGCCTTTAAAGCAGATAAAACGTTCTTAATAGGAGGCACTTTAGCCTTCGAATAATAATTTTCATTCAAAGTAGCCATTTGAGTTAAAAGCTTAACTCGAACTTTACCATTCTTCAAAACATTAAGCTTAACAGAAACATTATCCAAATACTCGATATGATTTTCAATAGGTGTATTATTATGAACATACGGTGGTATTTCTTCAACATTTGGCTTTTTAAAAGGAACATCATAATATTTATAATTTTTTTCTAGGTTTCTTAAATAATCTTCATGATTTTGAACATAAAAAGTCTTCGATTCAGGTGTTTTAACACCCTTAGAATATACGATTTCGTAAAGAAAAGAACCAGGTTTGAGTGACATTTTTTGGGTTATTATTTAATTTATACTTCGATTTTATTACAACTTAGGTCTAATTCACACTCTAAAATATGGTGCGCTTGAAAATTCTGGAGTGACTCAAACGGACCCCAAAGCTCGATAACTTTGCGTTGTTTATCATACCACATATACGATAACTCAAGGTAACGCGTTAGCCAATAAAACTTTTTCCCATTTTTACCAATAAACTTGAAAATGTCATCTTCATTGTACATGGAAACGTCAAACTGACTATAGTGCGTATTTGGTGGTTTATATGGAGCCATTATTTTTGTATATTTTTTTATTGCTTACTGAGCAACTTAGGTTATTTACAACCTTTTTATTAACATTACCAAGAATTTCCTGTTTAAGTCTTATATACTTTTGTGTATATAACCCTTTTTTGATCTTCTTATCGTTCTTAGTAACACGGATCTTAAATGGATCTTTCATACATTACTTTGTTATTTTATATTTAAATATTAAATTCCGCGTATATACTAACAATATAAATATGATCATCAAAACATTATTTATAGTATTAGGGTTAGGATTTTTAATTAGTAACAAAAATGAATGTACTTTAGATGATTTTAGATGTCGAGAAAATATACCATCTATGCTACGTATACATCCAAAAAATGAAGAAAATTAAAAATTTATTTTTTTCTTAGAATTAGGTGTTATATTACCTCTAAACCATCGTTCGACCTGTTTCTTTCTTTGATTCACTGGTGTAGAAAGTCTAACTGTTGCACGAGTTATTTTAGTTCGTGGTGTAACCGGAGGCGTTTTATTCTTCTTTATCGTCGCAAATTCGGGCACCTTTTTCGTTTTCTTTTTTGGCTTACTAATCAATAAACCCATTATTAATATATCCTGATATTTTTTACTTACCACACATCGTACAATATCGTTCTTTAGGATCATACACGTAAGTATATAAAATTATAACAAGAAAAACAGATGATAAGAGGACGTATGTATTATTCATTTATATACAATAACATTAAAATTCATTCTCAAGACTAACTTCGGAACCCGAATCATCGTCGGTATCACTTGGTAATACATATTCAGTATCAGAAGGATCTACAGGTGTATAATAATCATTCGTAAGTCTTTCATATAAACCAGTTGTTTCAAGTAATGTTGTATCATAAAACCCAGATACCGAATCCTTAGAAACAATTTCGCATTCTTCATCATCGAATTTCCACAATTCGTAACCATAATATTCCAATAAAGATACTTTATACTCAGTACCAAGATCTTCTACTATCTTAGCTATACATGTATGACCATCGTCATATTCAATATCGACGATTTGTCTTTCCATTTATTTCAGAGTATGTTATTTATTAAAGAGATTTACGCATAATAATAATGTTTATACATTCTAATATATCGTATGAATACTATTCAAAGTGTTCTTAGAAATAGAATAATAGATGATAAAGATGCAGTCATGTTCGATATAGACGATACTCTCATTTTTACGAACGGAAAAGGTAATACACCAATAATCGAATTATTACGGTATTCAAAAAAATTAGGGTATAAAATAATTATTATAACGGCTAGACCCCAAAATACACCCACCTTAACATTCACAAAATGGCAGTTATATGCTTACAATATACAATACGATACTCTTATTATAGCACCGGCCCATGAAAAGGGGAATGTAAAAGTTAAAACGGGTCTAAACTATGTATTATCGGTTGGTGATCAACCAACGGATCTTACACACACAAAATATGCAATTAAAATTGAAATTTAAGATTTCCACCTATTATTACAGGCGTGACACGTAATAAATACTGTCATAGGTTCATCTGCACTACGTGTTTGCATTTGGTAAAAAGTTGTCTTATACGATTTACATTTACCACACCTAAATAGACCCTTATAATCTTTATCGTGCATGAAATTAGCTGCGTGTTGTTTTTTCATATCATCGTTTGCTATAGTTTCAGCCATTTTCGCATGAGGACCACCTGGCCAAAGACCCTGTGGAGACAAATTTATAACCGCAGATGTTTTAATATCACCTTTCAATATACGCTCCTTTAAATTAGGTGAATTTTTCAAATTATACATCATGCTCAAAAACTTATGCTTGTACCTTTGAACATGGTTTATATTATTAGATGCAGGAGTATCACCCCTTTCAATCGATCGTAAATATGCCCAATTCCACGTATGTTTTTCTAAATTGTGAACTATAGCATGATCTTCTGGTAAGTCAAAAATATCAGCGTACTTAGACTTTGTATATTCTCTTGATAACATCTTATTTACCTTATTTTATAATTTAATATCTACTTAGGTGTTCCATTTTAGGTTTTTTACAATCGGAAAACGATTCAGGCGAACACTTATTAAACGGGTCGGATGTAGTAGTACCCTCTTTTTTGACGCGAGTATCTTTCCACGCTGTATCTAACACAAGATTTTGATATAATTCTGTTTTGTCGAGTATAATATATACGATTATCAATGCTATAAGCAATTTAATCATGATGTCCATTTATTAAAAGCAACTTTTTTTTATTGGTCAAAAATAGATGACGCGTGCTGTCTTAATAAATGAAAAAAGAAACGATATACACGATATTGACATCGATATATCACCAAATAAAAATGAAATATACAAACTTCTAAAAGGTAAAGCAAGCTTTCTAGGTCAATGGCCTGATGAACAAGTTGTCATAGTTAAATGTGACCCAGATGATTCACCTTTTGAATTAAACTTAAACAAAAATAGGTTACCTAGACCTTTCACAAATATGCTCGTTTTTGGTCGAATACTACTCATACGCATGGACAATGACGCAGAACCACAAAATTTTACATTAAAAGAATATCATCGAATGACACAATTAACACGACCAAGAACACGGTCTTCATCAAATTTAATTAGCCGACCCCTTAGTCGGAATATGAGCTACTCCTCGCAGGACAGCTTGTGAATATTTCATACACAATTGAAAATGTGCTTGTGCCCAATCCATCGGACTTTTCATTTTAACACCCATAGGATTTTCGTTTACAACCTTCATCATATCCATACCACCTTGTGACGGATCTGTAACACGTACCATAACCCCATCAATTTTTTGTAACCAGAGAACGTGCTCTTCATTTTTAGGATCAAACTCTTTTACAAACGACATTTATATTATATACTTATACATTCTTTAACCTTGTATCTAACCTTGATTTATAATATTTATCGTCTATTTCACCATCTATTTTCTGACCAGTTATTGATATTCGTAATAAATCATTATTATACTCAAAACCATGACAATAAAAATAAGAAACACCCGTTCCAGTCGACATTTCATCGAGCTGACTCTTTATCATTTGTTCCGTGAAAATATATTCCCTTATATTTTCAGGTGTTCTTTTTTTAACAGTTTTATCGGGATTTATACGAGAAACCGGGTTTTCTAAATTCATATCCGGCCATACACCGTAATTTGAACGGTATTTACTCATATAATTTACACATTCTTTAGCGCTACTTTTCTTACTAAAACAAATGATACGTGGTTTTCCATCTGGATCGGTTATTGTTGTATACCCACCTTTTAAAATACCTATAAAATAAAACTTCATATTACATTATACCAATATATCTTTATACTTCGTCTAAGGATTTACTTGGTTCTGCAGTCAAGTTAAGTGATTTATCCAACTGTTTTATCGACAAATCCATATTGTGTTTAGTCATTGCTATACCTGCATCTAAACCACCCGTACTTGTTATTTCATGTATCCATTGCCTCATTAACCCATCTCTATTTGACATTATTCTATTTGCAAGCTCGGGTTTCCCTGCATCATACAGAGCTTCTACAAAAGGATCACCTGAACTTGGTTTATTCTCGTTTGCAAAATCAATTAACCAATTAAATTCTAGTTTCATGAGTGATGGATCCGTCTCATAAACTTGACCTATTGTGTATTGTACAGATCTAAATGTAAAATATTTTACTAACATTGTATTAACATCGTCAAAAGTCTGATCGGAATATGCATAGTTAGATTGAGATTCAGATCTAGTAATTATTCCTTTTCTTTTACCCACCTTAGTAATGGATAAACTACCTGTAAAGCTATTTAAACTACAACAAACCATTATATAAATATATAAGAAAAAAAAAACCTTAAGTATTTTAACTGAACCAATGAACTTCCCCAAAACACCTGGTCAGTGTAAATATATGCGAGTATTACAGTCACATAAACCTATCATAATAGCCACTGGTCCTGCAGGTACAGGTAAAACCATGCTTGCGTGCCAACTCGCGACTGAAAATTTAATGAATAGAAACATTAATCGATTAGTATTAACAAGACCAATAGTAGGTGCGGATGAAGATATGGGATATCTTCCAGGGGAAATGGAAAGAAAAATGGAACCATGGACGAGACCAATGATAGACGTTTTTGAAAATTACTTAACAAGGGGACAACTCGAACACCACGTACATATAGAACCATTAGGTTTTATGCGTGGAAGAACGTTTGATAACGCATACATAATTGCAGATGAAATGCAAAATAGTACATCTAATCAAATGAAAATGTTATTAACAAGACTTGGTAAAAATACAAAATTGGTAATAACAGGTGATTTAAAACAAAGTGATCTGGGTGATAAAAGTGGTCTCGAAGACCTTGTAAATAGAATAGATGGGTTAAACTTAAACTATATCGAACATGTCACCATGGAAAACAGTGACATCTTACGACATCCTGCTGTTGCAGAAATTCTCAAGATTTATTAGTTACATTCTTTTTTAATTTTTTTATTCTATTCTGAACTTCTTTTACCTTATTTTCATATTCGATAAATTCATCCTTGTAAATATCCATCCAGTCCTTCATCTGTTTTAATACTTTTCTATTATGAGAATACCAGACTATTACCTCTTTACTGATCTTATCACAAGATGTATACTCATCCATAACAGATTTTGTACAATCTCGGCCCATTTGACAATATTTTAGAACATCTTCGAGTTCAGCCATGTTATCTGTATTAGATGTACTAAGCCCATCAACATGTTCTAATTCTTTTTCGAGCATTACATTATCATGATATTATTTTTTCACTTTTATATAACGTTTCTGCTGCTTCTAACCTATATTCTAAACTCGTAGAAGGCCATTGAATCATAAAATCACTCTCTTTCCATTGACCATTATTACCCATAATATCACTATAACTTTTTCGATCTTTCAATAATGGTAATTCTTTATAATCGTAAGAATTAAAAATACGCTGGGATATAATTTTACAAACTCTACCCCATAACGTACCTCCCGGGCTAACACCTTGTTCTGTTAAATGCGTACCCACACACAGGTCCTGAATAAGCTGATTTTCAAACATGTACCAGTTTCTATACAATGGCATACCGGCTATAATAGTATCAAGAAAAGCCTTTCCTACTGGCGAATTTTTTACAAACATGTTCCCACAATTAATACCGTTACAATCCGCCGGTACCATAACATGTGTATCTCTATCTGCGTTTTGTTTTACAAGATCTTCTAATGTAACGTCCATGTTAGTAATCATAGAGTCACAATCTGTATTGAAAATCCATTCACAATTAGGGTACTTTTCGAAGGCATCTTTCATAGCATATACTTTAGCCCACCCCATTGGGTAATGTGTTTCTGGTATAGGTGGTAATTTCGCCATAAAAGGCATTTTAGCTATATTTGTAGCAGCATCACCCGAATGATATAATGTATACCCGTGTTTTTCACAATACACTTTCTTATTTTTATCCACGGTCCATTCTGCTAAGGGTTTATATAACTCATCATTAACTGTAACTACGACAAACATTTATACACTTAATAATGACTTATTCTTTAATAACTGTTAATCTTTTAATTAAATCGTGTCTATTTTCATTGCATATATAAGATTCACCCATTTCATTTTTGTGCACAATATCATACGTTGCACCAAATCTCCTAGCCCAACTTGATAATTTTAACCGTTTACTATACACTAAATTACATTCTTTAGAATCTCTATAACCAACTACATATTCAAATACTACTTTACAAACATCTTCGATATCCACGTAATCAAAATATCTATCTTTATTTATACAAACGTGACCTTCATTTTTACATATAGCACTAAATCGAGTCGGGTGTTCTCTATGCCCATAACACCCCCATATACGTAAATTATACACGTTTTCCAATTGTAAAATACGTTTATCTATTATCCATTTCGATAATCCATAAGGATCTGAAGGTGGATTACCTCTTTTTGCGGCACCACTCGAAAAATAAATAATTTTACCTTTAAAAACATTTGCAACGTTTTCGAACATCATAATATTTTCATATAACACGTCACACGTATCTTCTACTAATCTGTGACCACCGACCGCTGCACAATGTATAATAACATCAAAATGATAATTATTAAAGTACCTTTCACACGATTTTTTATTTAATAAGTTTATTTCCTCACGAGTAATAGGAATCCAATTATAACGATATAACACATTAAAGCCTATAAACCCATTAGGTCCTAAAACACCGACCTTCATTTTATATCTAACGTAAAAACTCTTTAATTACATTAGTGTATCATATAAACTACCCGAAGGTCTCTGAAAAGGCCAATCTCCACTCTCGACCTTTTTCCACCGACTTGTTTGTTTTTCCATAGATTTTATGTGCCACATACCTAACCTCATTTCAGGTTGTAACCGAATTACTTTATCAGAACCAGTAAGTTTTGTGTGTAATTCATCTGTCCATGTTACGTGTTCGCAATTCTTATATACCCTACCTTGATAATCCGGCCAATTAATCCACCCTACATTATTCACATTAAATTTACACTCCTTAGCAAATTCTTCTGTTATACCTGGGTGTATATTCATTCTTGGAATAAAAAGTATTTCAGCATTAGTATCTTGTATTATCTTTTTAATATTTCGAATAAGAAATTCCTCGGGCATTTCATCCGCATCGATGTGGAATATATAATCCCCCGTAGCAACAGAATCGTGATAGAGCCCATTTTTATAAAAAGTATCGAATGGTCGTTCATAAACGTTAATATCTTCCTTAAAATATTCTATAACCATGTCAATCTTTTCAGTTTTATGCGTACTATCAATAACAATGTCTATAGGATCATCCTCATCTTTTACTTTTAATAAAAAATTTAAAAGGGAAAAAAGCTCCCTCGACTCATTGCACACTTGTATCGTATACGTAAGCTTCATGTATATTTATATATTTGTATCTTTAACTTAAAGATATTATTTGAAAATAACATAATGAAGCGAACTATCTTAAATTTATTCAAAAACAAATTGAATAACATAAGAAGTGTAGGTATAACATCTTACGATTACCCAACATCGCGAATCATAAATAAATCAAACGTTGATTTTATAATAATTGGTGATACAGTAGGTTCAACTGTTCATGGTATGAAATGTTTAAATGAAGTTACAATGGATATGATGTTAATGCATTGTAAAGCAGTTAAACGTGGTTCAGAAAACCAATTTCTTATAGGCGATATGCCATTTATGTCGTATCAACCATCAAATGAAATAGCTATTAAAAATGCAGGTGAATTTATAAAAATTGGTATGGATGCAGTTAAGGTAGAAGGATACGTACCTGAACGTGTTGAATCGATTGCAAAATCAGGTATAGCCGTAATGGGTCATTTAGGTCTAACACCACAAACACGTGCAAAATTAGGGGGGTATAAAGTACAAGCCAAAACGAACGATAGTGCTCAAAAACTGTTAGAACAAGCTAAAAACATTGAAAATTCCGGAGCTTCACTTTTACTCATAGAAGCTGTTCCCGAAGAAGTATCTGAATTTATATCGAAAGAACTGAAAATACCCGTATATGGTATAGGAGCCGGACCAAGAGTAGACGGACAATTAGTAATAATACACGACATACTCGGTTTATTTTGGGAATTTAAACCCAAATTCATAAAACAGTTTATTAACGGAGAACAAGTTTTTCATGACGCTATAAGTGCTTACGAAAAAGAAGTTCATAACGGTAATTTTCCCGGTGAAGAACATGTCTATAAAATGTCAGAAAAAGAATTAAATAAACTTTTAGGTATGCCAGGAAGTTCTTGGAAATATAATTAAAGATTCTATGTACTATATTAGAAATGAACGCCTGTGATTACATAATAAACACGCTACACCAAAATGGTATAGACACTTATTTTGTAATAACAGGTGGTGCTATCGTACCATTTATTAATGCTATAGCACGTAACCCAAACGTTAAATATTATTGCTTTCAACACGAACAGTCTGCAGCAATGGCAGCTGAAGGATACTATAGAAGCTCTGGTAAAATTGCATGTGTAGCTGTAACGAGCGGACCAGGTGTTCAAAATCTATTAAATGGAATATGTGGATGTTGGTACGATTCAATACCCGCATTTTTCATAACTGGGCAGGTAAATACAGCCGAAGATTTAAGTAATTTTTCATCACAACCACGCCAAGCAGGTTTTCAAGAAATGCCAGTTACAGAACTTTTTAGTCACATCACGAAAGAAGCATTACACGTCGATAAAACGAAAAATATACACCCAATATTAAAAAATTTACTATCAATGCTTAAAAAACCGAGGTATGGACCCGTACTCATGGATTTACCCGTAAATATACAAATGAGTAATATACCAGATTACGTACCCGGACATTATCATAACCATATATGGTACGAAAAGAAAGATCAAAAATACGATTTAGCACCGTTCATTAACGAATCAAAAAGACCACTCTTAGTTATTGGACATGGGGTTAAATTAGCAAAAGTTGAACACGAAGTTATGGATTTTATTAAATATACACAAATCCCATTCGTAGTATCTTGGGGTGCATTTGATATATGTGAAACAGATCATAAATTACGTGTAGGCTCGCATGGAGTTTATGGAGATAGGTGTGCAAACTATGCTATTCAAAATGCCGATCTACTCATTATTATGGGTTCGCGTTTAGATAGTAGGCAAACTGGTGGTAATGGTTCCCTTTTTTCAAAATCGTCTAAAAAAATCATGATTGATGTAGACATAAATGAAATTACAAAATTACCCGAAAGAAATATAAACATTGATTATTCAATACGTACAGATTTAAAAGAATTTTTTCTTAACGTACAAAATTCTCCAATAACTGTTCAATTTGAAAAGTGGATAAATACCTTAAATAAATGGAAATTTGTCTACGGCGAAGAAGTAACAAGAAAAGGTGATTCTGAAGTGTATGATTATCTATCACACTTTTTCAAAAATATACCTGACAATGCCATAGTCATACCAGATCAAGGTGGTAATCTCGTATGGACTATGCAATCTGCAAAAATAAAAAATAACCATAAATTATTTACAAATTACGGAAACTCATCCATGGGATTTGCACTACCGTGTGCTATAGGTGCAGCAATTGGAGCTCCCGATAAAAAGGTATTTTGCATAGATGGTGATGGTGGATTTCAAATGAATATACAAGAACTATTAACCGTTAAAAAATATAACCTCGATATTGATATTACCATTTTAAATAATAGTGGATACGGAATAATTAAACAGTTTCAAGACAGTTATTTTAAATCAAAATACGTAGCAACGGATAAAGCGGAAGTATTTGGAGATGAAGTTAATTTTGTAAAAATAGCTGAAGCTTATAACGTAAAAACATTAACCGATGTTCCTATACCAGAAACACAAAAAATTTACCCAAAGGTTGAATTTGGAAATTCTTTAGAAAATATGACACCTTACATTGATTTTGAACATGATATGATCGTTCAAGTACCACCCAAAAAGAACTTGGGATGGGTATAAAGAATAAATGACTCTAATTTATTATACAATGACCAATAAAGTTTGGTACGCCCCTAATAAATTTGAATCATACGGAGAAGAAGAAATAAAAGCGGTAGAAGAATGTCTCAGAGATGGTTGGTTAGCCGGTTTTGGAAAACGTACAGAAGAATTCGAAAAACGAACATCGCTACTCTTCGGTAAAAAAATGGGTCTTTTCGTAAACTCGGGAAGTAGTGCCATTTTACTCGCACTTGCCGCACTCGATCTTCCCAGAGGTTCAGAAGTACTTACACCTGCATGTGGATTTGCAACCACGGTAGCACCCATTTTACAACTCGGACTCATACCTAAATTTTGTGACGTCGAATTAAACACGTATGTTCCATCTATGGCTCATATAGTATCTGCAATAACAAACAGAACTAAATGCATACTTTTACCAAATCTTATAGGAAATGTTCCGGATTGGGAAGCTATACGTAATATGTACCCAAATATACCAATACTTGAAGATTCAGCCGATACAATTACCCAAAACAAGTGTACGGATATAAGCACGACAAGTTTCTACGCGAGTCATGTTATTACAGCGGGTGGAATAGGTGGTATGGTTATGTTCAATGATATAGAACAATATAAACGCGCACTTATGTTCCGTGATTGGGGACGCATAGGTGATAACGTCGAAGAACCTTCAGAAAGGTTTAACCATTCGGTCGACGGTATTCCATACGATTGGAAGTTTCTATATGGTGTTGCTGGGTATCATTTAAAAGCATGTGAAATGAACGCCGCATTTGGACTCGTACAACTCGATAAACTCGAAGGATTCTTACGATTACGCAGAACGTTAATTGAAAGATATATAGAGAATCTCAAAACGTGTAATTATTACACGTTGCCAGACGATTCTAAAAAACCAAATTGGCTCGCTATACCACTTCAATGCAATGACCGACTCGGTGTTATAAAATACCTAGAAGAAAACAACGTTCAAACACGCGTAACATTTGCAGGAAACATTACAAGACACCCCGCATTTAGAGAATTCAAACAGGACTTTTTGAATTCAGATAAAATTATGCGTAACGGATTTTTGGTAGGTGCGCATCATGGTATGACACTCGATGATGTTGATCGCGTGTGCAATTTACTTAAAAAATTTGCACAGGGTAAATAAATGACAACCGTTTTAGTTACAGGTGGATGCGGTTTCATAGCATCAAACTTTTTAAATATTATGAAAGAAAAATACCCCGAAATTCAATTCATAAATTTAGATAAACTCGACTACTGTTCTAATGTACATAACGTAAAACAAAATACAGCAACCTTAATAGAAGGTAATATATGTAACGAAAAGTTAATTGATTCTCTAATCAATAAATACGATTTTGACACGGTTTTCCACTTCGCTGCACAAAGTCATGTCGATAACTCGTTCAATGATCCAAAAAGTTTTACACTAAACAATGCATACGGAACACACGTTCTTTTAGATAAATTTAGAGAACTTAAACCAAATGTAGAATTTATACATTTTAGTACAGACGAAGTATATGGTGAATGTACATCAGATGTACCATTTTCCGAAAATACAGGGGTTTTAAAACCAACAAACCCGTACTCCGCATCAAAAGCAGCTGCTGAAATGATAGTTCAGTCCTATATAGATTCGTATAAAATGAACATCAAAACAATACGATGTAATAACGTCTACGGCCCTAACCAATACCCAGAAAAACTCATACCAAAATTCAAAAATGCATTACGTAATGGTGCCATGTGTACGATACACGGTACCAAAAGTGCCGAAATAAAAAGAGCTTTCATGCACGTAGAAGATGTCGTAAGTGCAGTCGAAATTGTTTGGAAAAAAGGGGAACCAGGGGAAATATATAACATCGCATCAGATGACGAAATATCAGTTATGGATGTTACAAAACTTATGATCAAAACGATAAAGAAAACAGAAAAATACGAAAATTGGATAACATATATAGACGATAGACCATTTAACGATAGTCGATACTACATATCATCAGAAAAACTAAAATCTCTAGGGTGGGAACAAAAAAAGACCAGGCAGGATCTTGTTAATTTTCTTTCCCTATAATAAGTCAAACAAATATGAAAGCAGTAAAAATGATGAAAAAGGCTAAGGCAGCCAAGGCAAGAGTTGCCGCGGCTCAAGCTAAAGTTGCCACGGCTCAAGCTAAAGGACAAGCTGCTGCTGCTAAGGTTCAAAGCAAAGTAGCCCAGGGACAAGCCGCTGCATCTAAAATTCAAAGTAAGGTAAGTCAGGCACAGAGCCAAGTTCAAAGTATGAAAAATCAGGCTATGGCGGCGGCAACCATAGAACCTAGGATCCAACCACCACCCGCACCGGCCCTAGAACAACCAGTCATACCACCAGCACCTCCTCAGCCGGTAATAAAATCTGAACCTAATGTAAATATGTCAGTTGTACAACCATACCCACCAACAGCTGGAATACCAATGCAACAAACTCTTGAAGCTGCCGATCCAAAAGTAGCAGCCGCGGTCAAAAAATTTAAAGAAGGAAAAATCGAAATGGAACTTGGTTATCCACAAATTATGGTTACCATCATCCTCGGTATAATCTATATCGCAGTGACATCCCTCGGTATTCAAACTTATAACAAGTGTGAAGGTATCCAGGGTAGTCAAAAATTCACCAACCTCAAAAATTTTATGAGTCACACAATGGCTGTTGCCATCGCTATCCCTATCGTCTTTTTACTCACGAAATTTGTAAAGAACGAAGGTGGTGTATTTACTATCATTTACGCTATCATGGGTATCGCAAGTTCAGCCATGGCTATTCAAATCATGAACCAACCAGACTGTAAAGATGGTGTGAAGAAAGACGAAAAGAACTTTGCCATCGTCGCACTCGTTTTCTGGCTTATCTTATTTCTTGCGGGTGGGTACTTTACCATGAAAAGTGACACTGTTGGTGGAAAAGCACTCAGAGCTGGGGCTGCAGGTGCTGCATCAATGGGCAGACAAGCATCGATGGCGGGTAGTAAAGGTATGGCCGCAATGGCTAGAAAAATGCAATAATGTTGGAAATACACGAATCCATACATGTAATGTTAATGCTCTTGGCCCACGTGATGCGTGGAGCAGGAACATTTACCTTAGAAGATAAAGTAAAAATGATAAAATTTACTGTATATGTAATGAAAAATACAAACATGTCTCTATTAGACTCTAGACTCCGGCAACAGCCGCAGCCACTAAACCGGCAAATAAAACCATCGAAACACGACCCGTATTAATCGTCGCAAATTTATCAAACTCCTCCTCTGATAACTGTTGAACTGCATCCGTCAATGTTCCTATAGCTATCAAAGAAGTACCACACCCTAGAATAGCAAGTGGCATAAAATGAGTCTGTTCAATAACGTTTAGACCCGTAAGTCCCCAATTAAGCGTACCTAAGATAGTTCCATACATAGCCGCACGCCCATTAACGGCCTCAGCATATTTCAAATTAAACCCCGTTTTTTCTTTATTTGACGCATGTACAATAGTTCTAACCGAACGTTTGCTCAATTTCGGTCGAACGTGTGAAATGTGTGTTCGATTTAAACTAATAGAATGCATTTTATTCTAGTTTTTTATCCCTTCTCTCCTTTAATACCTTTTGTAAAGTGTACATACCTAAAAGCAAACCCGCCGTAGAATATAAAACCGAAAAGTTTGCACCCTTTCTGTACTGATAAATTATCCAAAGTAAGCTAGCTGATATACCCGCAACCACATATTGAATACTATAATAAGATAAATCGTCAGCATTATATACACGTTTGAAGTGCATCATCATCTGTGCTAAACCTATGACAATGGCAATAAACGCAATTTTATCGTCTGTATCCAATTTCATTTACATTAATTAAAGAAAATAATTCATGGTTATATATAAAATGTCAGCAACAAACTCATCAGCAGCAGTTAATGTTATCCAGGATTTCGATGGAACATCGAAACAATCTAAACTTTTCATGAAACGACTGACTGGAATCACAAATAGGTACAAAAAAAGTGGTATCAATAAGGATACGATCTTCCCACTCGTTTCTACAATCATGTTAGAAGCACAACAACTCAAAACGCTCAGAGGTCCGGATAAAAGAGCGCTCGTCATAGAAGTTGTAAATTCCGTAATTTCCGAAATTGATGAAGGTGAAACAGATACAGAATTCGAAAGAAATCTCAAAATGTTGGTCCCACCTGCAATCGATAGTCTTGCACTTATGTTAAAAACAAGCGCAGGGTGTAAAAAACTATTCCCATGTTTAGGTAAATAAACATAAAGTTTCTAAACGTAAAATATTTACATATGAAATTCCCTAATTTAGAAACAATGGTCATGTACGGAATTTATACCGTAAGAGATCTCGTTTTGTATTCACAGAATAAACGCTCAAAACAGAAAATACGCGTTCTAAACGAGTGTGAATGTTGCTCCTTTGTATATTATGGTTCAATATGTAATAATTGTAACGATATTAAAAATAATTCGCTCGTATAAATAAATGTCATACCACGTCGTGACAACTTATGCGACCAAATTACGAACAGAAGTAAAAAGTGATAACATATGTTGCGCCGAAAGACGTCTCATACGAAATTTAAAACACGATTTTTTAAAAAAGGGGTACAAAAACCACCAATTTAAATCGTGGGTAAATCGAAAATGTGGAGCTTTAGTGATACACCGTAAAACCAGTTATGGTGACGGAATATCACTACCGTGCGTTCTATGTAGAAAGGTAATGGATAAATACAATTTAAAATGGATCGCATACGATGGTAACGAATGGATACACTCATGTAAATCAATACACCTTCCTAAATCACAACCAACTAACAGACAAAAACGCGTATTACGTTTTGGTCTTAATGACTAGCCCTAATACTGATTCTAAATTATTCTCGTTACGTTTAAGAGGCTTTTCTCTTTTTAAACGCAATGTTTCGTTTTTACCCGTCGAACTCTTAATATCCTTTAGTTTTTGTTGGTTATTAAATATTATAGGTATAACTATATTCGGAACGGGTTCTGTTTCTATTTCCTTAGGTGTTTCCTCATCTATAACATGGTTTTCTCTAAACTCTTCTATTGTCATAGACCCCCCAAAAACGTTAAGTTTTTGTCGGTGTGGCGCTTTTTTTATAGTTCCTATCTTATCAAAAAGCTTACGACGCATCATGACCATATTTCCACATATTAGACCACCTCTATTACACCCATACTTATCAATTACGTATGTTTTCATACAACTCCACGAACAAAAATTACCCGACGTATAAAATTTATTACGCCGTTCATCGTGTTTATAAGGCATGCTTAAGGGCGTACTTTCGAACGTATGACAACACCACCAACACCACATTCATATAACTTACAGTTACTTTTTTTCTTTAAGTTATATAAATAAAAATTTTTACTTCGCAGGCATCTTTGCAGGCATATTCGCAGGCACCTTTGCAGGTATCTTCGACATCCCCATTTTCACTAGGTTTTTAGTATTACCAGGTTTTGATTTAAACATGAATGCAAATACCATCATACAAATAACACAAGCTATACCAGAAACAATAAATGGCATCATCATACCACCCATGGCGCTTCCAATACCAGCTCCAATACCTTCACCTGCACTCCCAATACCTTCACCAACACCTCGACCGGCTTCACCAATACCTTCACCAACATCTTTAGCAACATCACCAACACCCTTTGTTTTCTGACTTGTATGAGACGCCAGTTTAGCCTTTATATCTTGGACCGTTTTATTTTGAGCCACGGATTCATTAATTTTACTACCGAGTTGTTCAGCAACAAATTTTATCTGAACATCCTGAGTAATTGACCCACAATATGCATCACAAGGTTCTTTAGTTGCTTCTCTAAACTCCGCAAAGGTCATTTTACCGTCCGCCATTAGCTTTTCTGCAACCTTTATACCAGCGTACATCCCACATGGATCGACGATCAAGTTTGACATTACCAACCTTTGGTTTGCTACAACTTTAGAGGCCATTGTATTAATAGTTTCGTTTGTAATACTCTTTTTGAGGGTATTCCTAATAGAATTCTTAACCTCCGTTTTCTGATTATTCTCGTTACCCCCACCAATACTCAACATACCAGAAACTTGATCCATAGAATCATCAATCTCACCGTCCATCTTATTCATTATATCGTCCACAAGATTAGCACTATCTTTACCCTCAAACTTCGACAAAACCTTAACATCCAAATTAGCAATTTGTTTAATTTGTGGTTCCTTACATATAAATGTCGCTCCGTTAATACTAAGATTTTGTTCAGAAATAACCGTAGAATTTGTAGCATTTACACTTCTATTCAACGCTTCAAATGTAGTTTCATTGATAGTTGTATTTTCAATCTTTGTTTCCTTTTTGGATTTATTTTTAGAAAAAGGCCACCCCATTTTTTATATTAATAACTACACAGAAAAAAAATCTCAGAACATACTAAATATACAATGGTCAAAATACCAAAAATAAAAAAGCAACATGCTGCCCTGTTGATAATCATAATTATTTCTATACTGGTCGTTGTCACACTTGTGAGAAATGGTAATAAAACAGAAGAATATAATACATGGAAAGTCAAAGAAGATCTTATCGATTATATAAAAGAAAAGGAAGGAGAATTAGTCGGTATAGAAGTTATGAAAAGAACAGGCCGACTCACAGACGACGAAGATAAAATAGAACAGGCGTATGATTATGCTATAGCACAAAATAGAGATGACCTTTTGGATTTAATAGAGTCTTTGTAAAAAAATATCAGTACATTTTAAACGATGGATAAGCTTACACTTTTTTTAATAATAGTGGCTCTATTACTAATTTTTATGTGTATGTGTAGATACAATAAACATACAGAAAACTATAACAGGGAGAAAGATGACTTATTCAAGTATCTCGATGATAAGAACTTTGATGCTGATGTATTTAAGGAAAAAATGTCTGCAATGACAGGTGATAAAGAAGCTATATCAATAGCGTATCAATTTGCATTAAAACAGGATTTTGACGAACTATTTAAATTTATAGACAATTATTTTCCATCCTAATAATAAATGAAAGATCAATACATAATACTCGCATTAATTATTGTAATTATTTTACTCGGTATGAAAAGAGTAGAAAAAATGAAAGTAGAAAACGATAAAAAAGAACAAGCGATAAAAAAATTTAGTTAAAATATTATTATAATTTAATACAATGGAAGAAATACAAGTTTGGGGATTTCCAACATTTAAATATAAATTCGAAAACCAAAGTAAAATTCGCAAAGAAATATTACAAAATGCAAATAAACAAACACTCGACGATATGTCAGAAGATTGGAATGCATCTTGTAAATCAACAGCGGCTTCACGTGAAATTATTACTATGCCCAATTTTCATAAAGAATTGAAGAATATTATTTATGAAAAGTTTTCAAAAGATATTAACATACCATCTTCAAAAATGACTCTTAAAGGGTGTTCAAATGTATCATGCACAGAAGAGTGTCCTGATTATTGGATAAATGTATATACCAAGAATGATCACCAAGATGTTCATTATCACATGAACGAAGGTGACAAAACACCTTTATTTAGTTTTGCATATTTTGTAAAATATGATCCAGAAAAGGATGCACAATTTTATTTTTATAATCCATCTCCAGCACCTAACATGTATGAAGAATTTACGGGTATAAGACCAGCATTCAAAGAAAGAATGAAACTCGACATATCCGAAGGCGAAATAATCATATTCCCACCGTTCATGCTACACGGTGTAGATAAACATCTCTCCGATAATACACGTATAACAGTGGCCGGAAACATTTATAGATAATTATAAGTACCCGTCGTTTCGTCGTATTCACATTCCGTAAAAATGTCTTGTACAACAAATTTAGGTTTTTTTACCGGTATTATATACTGTTCAAATACAATACTCAGGCGATATGTTTTATCATTACTATATATTCTATTAACACCATGAAACATATCACCTCTAAAACGAACATATTTCCCAGGTTTTGGTGGAATTTCTTTATAAATACCATCGTGTTCGCATTTTTTTAAAAAAAGTTCTCCACCCGTAAACGATTTTGGAACTTGTAAATACACTACAGACGTACACAATGGCATGTAATATTTACCAAAAATATCAGTTACTTCTGCGGAACCATCGTAGTGTCCCCCGACCGAAACCTCTTTATCAGAATCGTCATTACATACCGGAACAAGCATTACATTACAAACGTATGAATTTGTTTTTGGTTCCTGAACACTCTTAAAAATGTCGTATATACACTTCAAATCGTGTTTAATAAAATTTTCTTCTACATCCGGAGCATCATCAAAATATACCGAAAACCCTTGATCTTTAACAGTATAAGAAGACTCTAAAAGTTTTTTACTTATTTGCTCACAGGTAGTTTCACTCAAAAAATCGTCCTTTTCGATTAAGTACGGGTACCCGTATGGATGAACTTTATGGTGTTCCTGGTTTATGTATATATAAATTAGTATAACGAGTACAATAAATATAATTAAATACATATCTATATTATTCAAAGAAATAAGTTACTATGTATCTTTCGCCACCGGTTACGGGTGTTATCCCATGGAACAATTTCTGACCTTCGAAAATCAATACATCACCTTGTTCATAATCCTCTATAACAGGTAATTCGCGTCCATTCATATATTGACCTCTTTGTTTATTATCCATAAAATCGAGGCCTTCACGATCAAATTTTCTAGATGTCTTCTCATCAAATGCATATATTTTACCACCTTCAAAATCTTTTGTATCCGATAAAAGTATGCTATAAGTAAGTTTTGTTTCGTCAAAATGTATAGGAACACCTGTTCTTTCACCGGGAGTATACCTTCTTATAAATATATAATCCAAATCAAGATTTTTAGGACAACGTGGTAACTTTGTATTATATAGTTCCATACAC
>Ga0066849_10000223_pt1 | contig 21817 bp, 46 predicted proteins | sample ETNtaG_9_FD_65492 | JGI IMG/M metagenome (GOLD analysis project Ga0066849, IMG submission 65492) | Marine microbial and viral communities from oxygen minimum zone, Eastern Pacific Ocean - ETNP201406SV69 | ecosystem: Environmental > Aquatic > Marine > Oceanic | place: Pacific Ocean: Eastern... | reverse complement strand
ATGGCTGGGTCACCAGTTAATCTTAGATAAAGGTCTGTATCTTCTCCAAATTGCCATCGTTCATCATATCCTCCGATTTCTTCAAAGCGACTACGAAGAACCACTGCATTGGAAGGGATAATACTGTGGCCTCTAATAAAATAATGAGTATCTCGGGGGAGGATGCGATTGAATAATTCATACCATCCAATAACTATTGGGCGAGAATAATTCTGGCCTGTCTTAGTGCTTTTAATACTCGTTTCAGCATCTGCCCCCGCCCACCAGACGGCTACGGGTGTGTCTTGTGTGGATTCAATGGCTTCAGTCATCCATTCTAAATGCTCAGGATACCACAAATCATCTCCATCTAAAGTAGCCAAATAGGGTGCAGTTCCTTGAAAAGAGGCTTGATTACGGGCTTGAGAAATGCCCTTTCCTGTTTGGCGTAAATAAGTAAATTTTTCTGAACTTAAGAAAGGAGCCATCGCTTTCAACAACGGTTCATAACTTTCGTGGTCTTCAGGTGTGCCGTCTATTATCCAACAATGCCATGTTTCTACTGTTTGCTTAACTATTGATTCTAAACAACGGGTAATAAATTCTGGTGATACTTTGTATGTCGCCACAACCACATCAAAATCCATACTCAAAGATGACGGCCATGACCTATTTAATTCTTCTTTGCCTTTTTAGATTTTCTTTTCTTTCTGGGCTTCTTAGGGAGGCTCATAAAAACAGGGGATTCTTTATCTTCTAAATCTTGGGTGAAACATAAAGTGGAACAATAATTTCTACTGGTAACAAGTTTGTGCCATCTCTCTCTTTTAGTCTTTTTCCAACCCATAGATAAAATGTGTCCTGCTTGAGTTTTATTATCGCACCTGCAACACTCTACGCCTTCATCATCTACTTGACCTTCTTCAGCACAAATCCATTCTCCTTCATCTTGAAAACACTCTATTAAACAATCTGTGGAACAAAACGATTCCGTGGTTAAGTGGTCAATCCACCTACCATTTTCTTGGAACAAGGTATCAGTAAAAATAAAAATTGGTTTAGAAGTTTTTATTTCGGTCTGGCACATACCACAAGTCATACTCACTCCTCGCTGTCAATTCCCATGCGGTCAAAGAAGACCCACCGAGTTGTATCTGGTTGAATCAACCCTGTATCAATTCCATTGAGATAACTGTATAATTCTTCAAAGGATTCAAACATGAAATTCGGGTTCATTCGGCCAAATAGCCACACCGACAATGATTCCTTACCTTGAGCAGAAACTACGAAAGTAGGTTTTCTTTGTCGCAGAGAAACAAATAATTCCTCATAAGTTCCGCACAAGTGCAAGTCAGTATCAATATAAACGATGTTCATATCACTAACTTCAACCATTCGCAAATCTGCTAAAACAATTTCCTTCATGTAGGCTCGGAGTTCACTCCAACGCCCCAACTTCTTCAATTCAATTAATTTTTCCTTTTCTTCATCAATTTCCTTGAATTGTGTCTGGCTGGTTGGCTTATCAGTAGGGTCCATAATTACTACTCCTCTATTTCGCAACCATTTACTTGCCTCTTGTCGCCATCCAACTCCGTCATCTTCAGCGTGGTCAATTGGTCCGGCCAAATAACATCGCAATCCTTTTAATTTATTTTTCATATTAATCCTCTCCATAAAATGTGTTTGGATACGCAACTCTGGGCTTTCCATCTATACGGTCTACTTCTTGTTGGATACGAACTAATTTACAACCTGCTGCTTCAATGCTGGCAATAATGCTATCAATCCGATTTGCCTCACCTTTTCCCTCTCCATATTCTATCTGAAATGTGATAGTTTTGGTGTATGTCTTAACGCCTTCGCTCATACTGATAAATAAGTGGATGACCTATTTAAGATTAACTTTTATCGGGTGAACCTGCACCATAAACTATTCAAAATTGGGTCATCTTCAATTTCTTTTTTGTGATATTCATAACCTCCAACAATGTAAGTGTCAATTTTTTCGGGGTGGGCCACAAATCCTCCTTGACTTTTCTCAATCAATTCATCGTATTCAAGTTGTTGTTGGGATTTTTTCTTTTCTTTCTTGCTTGTCCAAAAGGCCCAAGGAATAATAACTGGAAGGGACATGAAGGACAATGTAATACCTGCTGCAAGTGCTATAATTAACATAATGATGTAGGCAGCCATGAAAAACAAATAAATATAAACGCCAACTTCGGCTGAACCCATTAAGGCAAAACTTGTAACTACAAATATGAAGATAAAGGCGTGGGTTAAGATAGGCTCTATTAACCGTTCTTTTGTGAAACTATCCATGACTCTCATAAGTAGTGATTGTTAGGTGACCTATTTATGCGTTATCCCATTCTTGAATCTCTTGTATATTATTCTCTAATTCCGCATCCTCTTCGTGCTCACAGGAATGGCTAAAAATTAAATCCGTCATCTGGTGAACTTGGTCGTGCATACAAGCAACATCATCCATAATACGAATGGTTCTAATATGGTTGTAAAAAGCAAAGGTCAATAACATACCCAAAAATAATAAAACATTCCATTCAAAACTATTCATCTTGTTCTCTCCTTAATTCTTCAAATAAATGAGTAACTACATCTACTGTCCAGCCGTTTCCTAACATGGCTCTACGAGAAGTATCTCCAACTCCTTTGGTATAATCATCTGGTAATGTTTGTAATCTTTCGTATTCAATAGGAGTTAATTCTCTCCAATCTTTTCCTCTAATTGTCTTATTATATGCGTCTGGGTAACGGCCATGTGGTTTAGAACTCAATAATGTATCTTTGGCTACCGTAGTTAAACATCCCATTTTGTCTGCACTTTTCTTAACTTGTAGACATTGGCTATATGGGAGGGATTTATCATGGTCATTTCTTTTACCAGTTATTGGATTGATTCTTCGTCCCACAATAGATGCTGGATGCCACTGGTGGTTCTTTTCTAAAATAGAAGTTAATTTAATTTGTTTATCTGTTGGTTGATTGGTATCCCAATTACACCAATAATATCGGGGTCTGTTTTGAGCAGAAACTAAATTAGAATTAATATGTATGGGGTCTACTCCTAAATGGTCTGTAATAATCTGTAACCATTCTGCTTTCATCCTAACATTTTCTAACAAGAAATATTTAGGTTTGAAGTGTTCTAACACTTCCAGAAATGTGAAAAATAATTTACTGCGAGGGTCGTTAAAGTTCAATCCTTTTCCTGAAGAACTAAAACCTTGACATGGACTACCGCCGATTATTAAATCAATATCTTCAATATCCCATGATTTCCATGTATTAATATCTCCCAATTGGATTATATTCACATGATTCTTATTGGCTACTTTCATAGACGGTCCATGAATTTCACTGGCATAATAATTATCAAACTCTATTCCTGCTCTATTGAGTGCAACATGACCGCAAGCCATACCATCAAATAAACTTAATACATTTTTAATCTTCATTATTTTCACTCCCCATGTATGAGAAAATGTGGGCTATCACATCCACTGTCCATCCATTTCCTATGGTCTTATATCGTTGAGTATTACTAATCATAGAAGTATAATTATCTGGTAATGTTTGTAGTCGTTCACACTCTAATGGACTAATAAATCTTAATCCTCCATTATCGGAAACAGAGAAACATCTTTGATTAGAATATAATTTATGATGTGATGCTTCAATCATTTGCATTTTAACTTGGTCGGTTCGGTGATAAACCTTGTATCTCTTTTTTCTTTTATCTGTGGCTACTAACCAATCTAATGCTTTTTGAGTGTAATGATAACATTTAGCATTTTCTTCAAAAACACTATCCCAAAATAATTGTTTATCTGTGGGTTGTGCAATATTTGGAATATTGGTCCAATACAATCGCTTACGGTTTTGAGCAGAAACTAAATTAGAATTAATGATGATGGGTTGCACTCCTAATTCTTTAGAAATAGCATCCTGCCATTCTTGTTTCATACCGACATTTTCTAAGAGAAAATATTTAGGATTACAAGCCTTCAAAATTCTAACGAATTCAAAAAAGAGTTTGCTTCGTGGGTCATTAAAGTTTAATCTCTTGCCAGCCATACTGAATCCTTGACAGGGGCTTCCTCCAATTAACAAATCAATATCTGGTAATGTATCTTCATCTATCTGACAAATATCTCCCAATTGAATTGTATTGGGATAGTGGTGTTGAGTGACTTTAATTGCATGGGTGTCAATTTCGCTGGCATAATATTTTTCATATTCTATTCCTGCTCGGTTTAATGCAACTTGGCCACAAGAAATGCCGTCAAATAATCCTACAACATTTCCTAACTTAATTTTGGCTGCCATATACATCCCCGTTTTGAATTATTTTTAAGTCCTCGTAAGGGACTGCGATGCGTCTGTATAGTTCTAATTTGATACACTCAAGAACTCCAACTAAACTATTTACATTGGCATAACTCAAACCGTGTTCTTCAATCATAGCATTTATTAGGGTAGAAACTACAAAGTTAAAATTCCCCTCATTCCCTTGAATAGAATCCGCACCTGTAAATTCAGTAATCAATGATTCTAATTCTGGAAGTAAAACTTCCCTGCCTTCCTTTGTAATATAGGGCATGGGCTTAGATAGTGCGATTACCTATTTAACACTTCAATGAGTTCTCTCATATCCCTCATATCTTCGTCTTCTTCTAACCAAATGTTAGCACAGATAGTTTGTCGGAATACTCCCTTTTCTTCTACATCTGCAGCATAATTCCATCCATAAATCCTAACTTTATCATTTTTCTGGTCGCCTGATGCAGTTGCCCAGATTACAATAGCATTTTCGGCCACATAATTTTTTAACTGGTTCGGGGGAATACATCTTTTGAATTTACTCCATTGGTGGGGGCGTAATCCCTTCACTTCAAGAATGTGTCCATTAATTTCAATATCTCCCTTTAGTTTCTTATTTTTGAAATCCTCATAATTTCGTTGAATAATTTCATCATCAAAATGTCGCTTCAAGAATATAGCAGTGCCAACCTCACATTTGACTCCAACCATGTTAGAACTAATTTTATTGTGGGCATAACTCCCTGAGCCTTTTGTGCCATTTCCACCATAATGCTCTACTATTTCTTCGGCGTGTTTCTGGCACCAATTAATTTCATTTTTCCTAAGCCTGACATCATTCGCCATAATCATCCTATTCCTGCCACACTATTTAACTCTTAGGGAATATGACCACTTGTTCTTCCTTCCTTTCCAGAAAATGTAACTATTGGGATTCCTAATTTATCATATTCATCTAAATATTTCTTTCTTCGGGCTTCTTCGTTTCTTTCTTCTTGGGTCTTGGTATTCAAAGGTGATAAAACAATTATCATATCACAAAGTCCTGCAAATGTTCTGAATTGCTTATCTGGGTCTTTGCTAAGAAAATTAAGAGGTAATCCAGTAAGATTTCCCATGTATATTATGTCAGGAATTTTAAGAGGGATTCCTCCAATTCCTGCTGATTCTCTCCACCATCGTTCTACATATTGAAATGGGGAGTGGTAAGCGTTTGTGTTTTTAGAGTAATTTTGAGTTGTTTGACTTTTGAATGAGTTGAATCTTTTTTCATTAGGGGTATCGCCAACATTTACTTCATTAATGTAGATAGTATCAATGGAACCACTACGGGCATAAAGCCAATCTTGTAATGCTGCTAATTGCTTTCTATGAACGGTATTGCTGATAACAATGCCGATAACTTTCCATGGAAACATACCTCCGTGAATGGATTCAGTAAGGCTGCGTTCCATGACTTATGTAACACCGTTCTATTATTTGAATTTACCGCAATTCTGGAAAATTGGAATTGGGGTCATCTTATGGAGATTGCTCTTGTGCAATTTATCATAAATTTCTAAAACTTCATTTTGTCGCTCAGTAAGTTTCCAATTCCTAACATCACTCTCTGGTTTTTCAAATTCTGCAAACCAGCCCATAGCCCACTCTAACTCATCATATGTAGCACCAAGTTGGTCCTCATCGGTTCGGTCATCTCCCCAAAGTCCGTCAGTGGGTGGGGCATCTTGAATTTCTTGACTAATGCCTAATTCTTTGGCCATTTCATAAACTTCACTCTTTAGGAAATCTGCAATAGGTGAAATATCTACTCCTCCATCCCCATATTTGGTGAAAAATCCAACTCCAAAATCTTCTACTTTATTTCCAGTCCCCACTACTATTCCATTATTGGAACCTGCAACTGCATATAATGTAGTCATTCGGAGTCTGGCTCTGGTGTTGGCTTTAACTAAATCAGACATCATAACTTCAGATAAATCAAATTTAGTATACAAGTCATAGGTTTTATCTAAATTAATAACCATTGAACTAACATTATCATGGTTGTCTGCCAACCAATTAATATGATTCATGGCTCGGTCTATTTGGCCAACCCTTTGTAATATGGGCATATTGACTAAAATTGTGGGTAATCCTGTTTTGGCACAAAGGGTGGATACGACTGCTGAATCAATCCCTCCTGAAACCCCAACTACTAAACTATTAATTTTATTTTCTTGGGCATACTCATATATCCATGCGGTGATTGTAGTAGTTAATTTCATTCTGATACCTCCTTTATTTCTTCAACTGGTTCTTGACCTTCAGTAGTAATGGGGTTGCATAATTTCTTTTCCAAAAGTTGTATGTCTAATTTCAGTTCCATTAAAGTTCCCCAAACATGAGAAATACCATTCATATTTTGTTGATTTTTAGCATTGATGTCTTTGAGGCTAATTTGATTAAATGCAAACGATATTAGAATCAAGATTAAAATCCCAATCCCGATTATGGTGGTAGCATCCATGCTTACTCCTCCTCTAATTCGTATTTGACTCCGTATAGAAAATCCTTAGCATCAGGGTCTGGAACTTTTTCCTTTCTAATTTCTTTAATTAGTTTATCAATTAAATCTGCCTGTGCATTAAAAATAGAAGAGGCATAGTTAAAAACATAAGCAACCCCTCCAATAGTCAGCAAAATATTCAATCCTACAATTAATTCAATCATTCAATCAGCCCCTTTAAGTCCATTTTCATTCCACTAATGATGAATGGAAAATGATATTCGTTGAGAATATGCTTGATGCCACCACTCATTCGCTCAACTTCTACAAGTAGTTCTTCTCTTGTCATGGATTTATATTTTTCACTCATTGTTCTTCACTCCTAATTTTTCATACAGCGTATAGACTGGAATTAGATATAGGGTGGACATTAATGTGAACCAGCCTAAATTATCTAAATAACTAATATTGGTAAATGATGCCCAACCGAAAGCAAAAGGTTGTAGCCAAAGAGTTCCCCAAAATGGTCGCCAAAAATCTTTCTTTCCAATTTTCATATTATGCCCCCAAAGTAAATATACAAACCAACAATGAGAAAATAAATAATATGTAGACAAAATGTGAATTTATCCATGCCTTAATATTCTCTATTACTGCAATGGCCGATAACTCTTCATCAATACCCCACCATTTGCGTGCCATCAAATACCTCCAAATACTTTCAAGAATACCATTGCGCTAAATATAGCCGCAAAGAATGATGTCAGAGTTCTTAGGAGTTCCATTTTATGATTATGCTTATCTAACCATTTTTCCATTTTTCCTCTATTTGGAAATATTTCTGACATGAAGGACTTGCCTGTCTTCTCTTCCCACGCCGCTATATCGTCACTCACATGGTCTAACCACTTATCTAAATCTATTCCTCTCATACTTGCACTTCCTTAATCCAATGTGTCATCCTTTTATCGGGTGTTACTTCCCTTATAACATTATGCCCATTCGGGTCTTTTCTTTGATTATAAACTTCAAACTTAAAAGTATAGGTGCCAATCGTGCCATCAGGTAATTCGTAATCGCTAAATGTAGCACCCTTAGATTGATAAGCACTGTAAATAACTTCCTTAATTTTTTGATTAAGTAAAATTAATTCTGCATCAGTAATCATACCTACGGTTTTCCACGGGTCAATTTTGGCTTTGTAAAGAGCCTCAGATTTAATGTAATTACCCACTCCTGCAATCACTTTTTGATTCATAATAACTTTACAAATGTTATGATTATCTTTTTTCCTTAATTGGGTAATAAAAGTCCCGTTGTCTACATTTTCATTTAACATATCAGGTCCTAAATCTTTTTCTAATTTCTTTAACAACAAATCAGGTTTATCTTCAAAGAACTTAAAAGTTCCAAATTTACGGGTATCTTTGTAATGGAAATCACCATTACTGGTGTGCAAAGTCAATCTGGCATGAGGAGGCTTTCTACCCTTCCTCCAAGTCCCACTCATACCTAATGTCTGCCAAATGTGCCATTTGCCGTCATCTAAAGTCCAATAAATGAACTTGCCTTTACATCGCACTGAATCAATCTTATGAGGGAATGAATTCATAAACTCATTAATTTCGTCCCTCACTTGCTTGCTACGATAATGTAAATCTAAAAAAGAAATCCCTGTCATCATCTGTCCTGACAAATGATGGTGCATACGCTCTGTGATTCGCTTAACTTCAGGACCTTCAGGCATGATAATAATAGAGTGGTATCACCCTTTTAAGGTTGTCGCAAAAACACCCCTAAAATGCTTAAATGACTTCAAGACCCTTTTTTCCCAGAAATTTTGACGAATAGGTTCTGACTTCAAGACCCTATGTAAATGGGTGCTATATGGGCTATTTGTGCTTAATGTGCTTAATTTGTGCTTATTTGAAGCAGATTTTGTGCTTAACTCAACGGCAATAGGCATTATCATCGGCTCTGCGCTGACGAACTTTATCTCTACGGGTGGTTTTTCGCATGGAATCTAATACTGTCATTGACTCTTGTAAGGGTAAATGCTCTATTTCGGGGTTAATGTAGTAGACACGCTGCGGATATGTGTTATGTGTGCTGGTTTCATACACTACTAATTTGCGTGCTATCAGTGTTCTTAACCTCATGGCTGCTTTGGAGAAATTCATGGGACATCCATGTTGTTCTCCTTTGGGTGCAATATCTTGGGCTGTAATGCCTTCTGGATTTAACTTAAGAATCAGCATTAAACAATAATACTTTCTAAGTCCTTGTGCTGCAAAGGAACATTCTCTGCAACAAAAGGCGACATTAGCATCTTGAGCCATAGCATAAGTAATGGGGTATTGGTGATTACACCAATTACACTTTCTTTCTAACTTCGGCCAACTACCACCTACTGGTATTTTTTCATGATGAATGGTATGGCAATATTCTGAACAATATGGATTATAATGTTTAGAATGGGTAAATTGATGTGAACATCGTGGCAAAGCGCACTCTAATACTGTCATGTTTTGGTCACCTTGGGTAATCTTATTTTTTCTGCAACTACTTTTCCAAGAGGTAGGTCTGTGTTGAGTTGATAAGTTCGGTTAGCCCCTCTGACGATTTCTTCATCATTACATTTAACCATCCCTCGTGCCACATATAATTTTAAGATACCTCCGATTTGTCTGGGTGTTGGTGAGGTTAAATTAGAAACAAAACGATGTGCTAATTCAGCCGCAGTTAATGGACCTCCTAATTGTAATAACTTAAGTAATGTCCAATCTCGGTGTCCATGCTTAGTTGTCAAAACTTTCCGAAAACATTCTCTATTACAAAACTGTTTATTGCCTTCTTTTTCATGGTCTATTAAATCAAAGTTTTCTCCGCAAGTATCACACATTGCAGGAATGTGTGGTCGCATCCAGTGATTTTTATGATGTTTAGATTCTGATACCCTTACTTTAGGGTATTTTTCAGGATTTTGTGAATAAATATAACAATATCGGCTACAATGTCTTTCATACCAACGATTATGAGTTCCCGAGCCTAACAAAATAACTCGGCCACAGCCACATTCTGCCATCAAGATTATAAATGGGCATTACCTATTTAACATCATAGGAAATGACTACCAATCAAGAAACTGGTGCCAATGACCTTCGCCCCAATGAATTGAGATGGTGATAGGGCGTGTGAAACTCGTAGTGAAATTAAGATTGCATCAATTAATAATACTAATGCAATATCTTCGGGAATCCCAAAAATACTCTTGTGTGCTAAATCGTCTGAAGCATCTTCAAACCATGAGGCTTCTTCCTCAACGGTTTCAGTTACCACATCACTCATATAATCACCTTAATATTCTGCATCGGAGTCAGCAGTTTTCAAACCTTCTGCTGCAGCGTTTCCTGCAATCACTAACAATCCTGCGTATGGAAGGATGCCCCAAAAGCCTCCTTTCATTCTGAATTCTTGGATGCTTCCTAACAATCCTCCAACCATGCCAGCAAGGGAAAGTGTATAAACTATCCAATCCATGCCGAATGGAACATTTTGGTAATAACTAATTGGTCCTTTTATTTGAGCCATAAGAAAGATTCAACTCTTTCGTTATTTAAGGCTTTTCAGTATTACAATGACATTTGGTGCAATACCAATTGCCGTAAAAGCCCCCGCTTTTCTTCCAATCGTGCTCACCAGTATCATCAGAACAACTTTCAATTAGTAATAAATTAAGGGCGACTAATAGTTTAGTTCTCCTTTGTCGGTTCTCGTGAAACTCCTTTTCTGCTTGAACTAATGCCGATGTGTTTTCATTAATTTTATCCATTAATTCTTGACCATTATGATTAGTCACTGTTTCCATTAATGCTAAGACATCTGGATGAATAGAACCCATATTGAATGTAGGGTCAATGACCTATTTAATGTTATTCAATTACTGTGGACAATCGTTGATTGTAATACAAAAGAGCCACACTACCCAAAAACATTAATAATAATCCTGCGGTTACTGGATTCATATGACTGTGCAAAGGCTCAATAACTAACCAAGCACCCTTCCAAATGGCTACTACGGCACAAATTAAAACTAAATCTTTGGTAAAATTAGCAGTAAATGATGGCTTCATTACTTACCACCCCATGGATTCTTAAAATCTACTTGTGGGTTATCGCAACCACATTTGAAATTACAAACTTGCTTTCCATCCCTAAATTGATTCGTTGGGTATAATCTACCCCAGTGTCCGCAAACACATTTAACTTCCATCCTCCCTTTTATTGGTGCATCCATGGTTTCTATCCCGTAGAAGTGCTATTTATACTTTAGGGGTCTTTGAAGCCGAAGGCACGCATTTCACGGTTTTGAATATTATACACAGATAGATAACCCATTTTTGGTTTGTATCCCAGCATCTTCATAAAGTCAGTTTCTCCTTGGAATGTAGATGATACAATCAATGGCATTCCTCTATACATTTCCATCTGATGTGCATGAGTGTGTCCAGTGACGAAAACATCTGGCCTCTCTCGGATAACCATTTGGTCTTCCTCCTCTGGAGAAAGTGCATTTCTTTCACCCCACATTGGAGCCAAATGTCGCTTACGCAACATTTCTTTCATGGCTTCTGCGGGGGCTTCATAAGTGACATGAGCCATACGAGGCACCATGTCATCTATGCCTTTTCCGTGATAGGATAAAACATCAATCCCTGATAGATTGACTCTGGCTGGATTTCCAACATGAACGGCAGAATTGAATCTTTGTTGAATTAAGGGTTCTAAAACAGGTTGTGGTTCTGCAGGTCTGACTGCATCGTGATTTCCGGGTAATATAATAGGGGTCATGTGTTCAGGTAATTCATCTAACTTACGAGCACAATATTCATATTGGTCATAAACGCATTCCATTGTAATGTTCTTTTCATGTCCGGGGTAGACACCGACACCATCTACAACATCGCCTGACAAAACTAAATATTTAATATTGTTGGCTACATGATGGTCGCTGTTTAACCATTCCACCATGCTGTCCCATTCCTTTTCTAAAAACTTGGTGCTTCCCATGTGAATGTCAGATGTGAAGGCAATAGAAACTGGGTCAAAATCTTCACCACCCTTATTTTGGTTTTGTGGCAATATCTCTGGTTGTTGAACTCTGTCTGTCCAAAACATCCTGCCATCATCAGAAAACTTTCCTGTCACTCCGATAACATCGTCTAATAATAATGTGCCACAGGCGGGGTCTTCTTTCCTTATGAAAATGTGCATGGTATCAGTTTTATCTTCAATCTCAACCATTCGGCCTCCAGACTTAGTTCTTCTAATGTCTACAACCATTCCTATCATATTACAAGTTCTACGGGTAAATGTAGATTTTCTTTGGTGCATTTCCTTGATGGTGCAAGTTTCTCTGAACCCTAATTCTTCCCTAATGACTCTTCTTAATTCTTCAAAACGATTAGCAAATAAATTAACAATATCTTCAATCTTTCCAGTTTGGTCAGTTTGGCCTACCAAGGTTCCTTTATGAATTTGGTCGGGATAATCCCTCGCTAATTCAAACCATGGACTCTTAATAGATTTAGCCATGTATAATAGATAGGGGATGACCTATTTAATGTTACTTATGCAGCACGGTATGTCTGTCCACCGACACGAAGTTCAACAACTCGGTCAATTGGAACCATACGATATTGCATCTTGTCCAAATCAAAGACGACTCTTAGGTCATAAGATTTTGGATTGAATTTGAGTGAACCACCTTTGGTGTATTTACGAACTCCACCACGACAGGTCATTCGGCGGGTTGTGCCATCTTTCTTTACGAATGTTACTCCAAAAATACGACCAGCATTCTTAGTCAAAAGTTGGTCTACTTTTTTCTTCTTCATAAACTTAGGTTTGGAAGAACTGCCTGATGCACCGAAAACACGAGATGGTTCATTTGAGTTCATCATCCTTAGTGTGTAAGTGGCTGCAGCGAATAGACCAACAGCACCGACACCAGCCATTAGATAGTTCTTAGCCTTAGTGTTATTCCATGTAAATTGGGCAACAACGCCTAATCCAATAAGAGTTCCTGCTGCTACAATTGCGGTCTTCATAAGAAGTAGTTGTTGCTTTCCGCTATTTAAGTTTTGGGAATGAAAGGGACGGACCGCCAACGGCAGATTAACCGTTGAAAAGAGCGCACAACTATCTGAGGGTCACTTTGCTCTTGCTGCTCACTCAGGATTTTAACCCGACTCCGTATATGCCACTTGGCCGTCCAGAGGGTGATTTCGTGTCACCGCTATCGCACACCTTACCACGCTGATTTGGTTATTCAGTCACGGTCCTAACCCCATATCCGACTACGGGACTAATATAAACATTGGACGATTACCTATTTAACATTTAAGACCTACAATATTTTAGAATCAATTCTCCGGGTAATAAGTCGGAAATAAAAGTATATCTGTATGGCTTCTTCTCTGATGTTCTTTCGGCAGAAACAATACCTCTGGCACGCCAGACTTTCAAAATTAAACTAATACTTCGGAGAGTCGCTTTTGGTTTGAATCCTGAAGATGCCTTGGCCAGTTCTCCTGCAGTCATCGTTCCCTTTTCTTTCAATAGAGTTAGAATGAAATAATCTCGGTGACCTTTCTTGTGCCTAATCAAGTCGTGATAACAAGCGTGGCTACAAAATCTTTGATGGCTTTTTGCTGTGCGTCTACCATATGACAATTTGTATTTGGTTTTACAAACCGTGCAACATCTATCAATCTGACGATATGTTTTACATGGGACAACGGGTTTGTTATTGGTGATGGGTCTTATTCCTGCCAACATCGCTTCGTGACAATAGAGTGAACAAAAATTAGTGTAAATCTTGTTCGGACTCAATTTATTGTCTAAGCCCTCCAACAACCTATCGCAATAGCGATAGCGACATCGTTGTGGCATTCACTCACTCAATTCTTGACAACCGTTTAGTTCGTCATTTAGAATCTCTGCGGCTTCTTCTGCCTTTTCCAAACTATTGCATCCTGTGATAACACACTTGCCTGAACTAAAGATTAGACATACGGCCTTTGGCTCATCCAAACGGAAAATCAATCCGGGGAATTGCTCAGGCTCATATTCACACTTATCAAATGGCAACATTAGGATTAATGTATTCAAATCCAAATTTTGTCCATAATCATGCGTCACTACAATGTTTTGTAGGATAATTCCATCTTCATCAAACTCGGTGGTTAGGAATCCCTTTTCAGTCAAAACTGCATGAAGGTGCTTAAATGCCGTTTCAATATCTTCAGAGGACCTTGCCCCTGTTGCTACTGCCTTACCACTTCGGAACAATAGAATACAGACCTTTGGGTCTTCTACCCGATATACCATACCGGGGAATTGTTCTTGTTCATAATCAATTTCCAGTTCGTCTGCAATGTCATTAATGTCTAATGAATCACAATACTGTGTTGATGCTACCATATTTACTACTTCGTTACTGCTCATAATATCTCCTCGCTTAAATACTCATTGGTAGATTACCTATATAAAGTATCACATTATGCTGGTAAATAATAAGGATTGGCAACCCCACAACTGGGGCATTCCTCAAGATGAATGGAATAAATATTCTCACAGACGCACGCCTGTAAATTATTTAACCTAAGATTAAGTTGAAACAACTCGTCATCGCCATTATCTTGGCTCTTACTATGTTGCCTCCACTTTTTATCTCCTTTCTTATGCTTATTGTCTTCAAACCCTTTGCGTGGCTCACGCTTATTCTTTCGCTTATTCTGCAAAATATCGCCTCTTAATTAGACCCAATCTAAATTGTCTTCCTCGGTGATAACTAATCCATGTTTAACCATAAATTGCCATGCTCTTTCTATACCTAATATTTGAACCACAAAACTGGTGACTGTTTCACTAATGTCTTCTGGTTTTGAATCTGTTAAAATTCCCTCTACATAAAATTGAATTTCTCCAATACAAAGATAAATTTTCTGGTATGCTTGACCTAAATCAAATACCATATTACCTTCTGGGAAATATGATTTAATAATGCTCATTATTTCTGGACGAACCTGATAATTCTCTGAACTTAGCCCATCCCACTCTATTAAAAGAGAATCGTAGACCTGCTCTTGAATTTCTGTCAGCACAATCACTCCTTGTATTTCTGACTACATAAATCTAATGTAAGGTGGGGTGTCCAGAGATGCGAGGGGAGGCGATAGGAATCTCTGAACCAAAAGAACCGGAATATGCTGGACATCCAGAACTCTGTTTTAACCCCATTACTAAAGTAGAGTTATCAACTATATAAGATTGACGAATTGGTGTCGGGGGCAGGATTTGAACCTGCGAACTACTTTGAGAATGGAACTTAAGCCCACCGCCTTTGACCACTCGGCTACCCCGACATTTTTTGCTATTAAATGATGAGGAGGGTCTGGTGAGATTTGAACTCACGACCATCGGGTTAAAAGCCCAATGCGCTACCTGACTGCGCCACAGACCCAAGGTAATACGGGGGCCAGTCATTTTTTCCATAGTAGAAGACCCCCGTTTGTTATTGTTATTGAAAAAGAAGTGGAGGAAAGAGTCGCCATGAGTTTTGGTCCTACACCATTGCTCATATTATCTTTTGGACTTTAGGATACGCCCGTAAGTTTAACCCCGTTCATGGGTGGTGATAATTTCGTGTGGGTTTACAACTCTGGCAAGCCAATTCTGCATCCCCGGTTTATTATTTCTTTTTCCTCCTTTTTATAGTGCTTTGGTTATTGTCGCCTTTCATTATTTTTTCACAAGCGTCCCTATTACTGAATTAACTACTAACCATGTTTTCTCATAGCATTAATGCACAACTTCAACGGCAAATGAGATAATGCCGATTACCTATTTAATATTTTACCAGAATCGGTCTGGAGGTGGTCTGTGTTTCTTTTCCCAATCATCAATTATCATTTGATTCTCTACCACACGAGTATGGTCTGGATATGAGGTATTAGGTTTTTGTTGTAGTAGTATCACCAAAAGGACAATTAAAATTAAAATTAATAATGTAATAATTATCCAAAACATACTATCAACCATAAGCAGGGTCAAAATCATCAGAAGGACCTTGAGCCGAATATTCTAATGAATAAATAATTTCTAAACATTGATTAACAAAATCCATAACGAATACCATAGCAATATTGGCATCTACGCCTCTAACATTGTCTAAGACATCTTTAACTAAATCTGCTACTACTGATGCAATCATCACTTGTAACATTTCTTCATCCATTATCTCTCCAATGGGAATGTGCTTCTCAAAGATGGTTCTTATTTCTGGCTTAATATCTCCACGATAGGATTCATCTTCTAATTCTTCAAAATTCTGAAGTAGGTATTTCTTGATTCTGGTGAATTGCCGTTCTACTTGGCGAGGGCTTAAGACGATACCTTCGGGTTGTTCCTCATCTTCAGAAGTCATAAGACATATCACATCGGCTTCATATTTAACAGTTATCACCATTTGATTTTAACCAAACAATTATGTTCTTTTCCATTGGCCAATTTACCAACACATTGTAATGAGCCTTTACTGCGTGCCTTTTTCCATACTTTGTATGTATATTCTGCATCAGCATCACAATACTCAACAACAGATAGAAAATCTCCAATATTCCATGATTTTGGGGCGTGGTCTGCTGACATCAATTTAGATTCATCAGTTCCTAAAACTGCGTGAATCAAATTCTGAAGTGAAAACCTGATTCCTCCTGTGGCTTCTTCTAAATATCTTTGAAGGTCCAAATGTTGTTCCGCTTCTTCAAATGAATTCAAAATATCTTGAACTCCGCAACCACCATCGGTTTCAGATTTAGAAATAATAGGGAGGTCAAAATTATATCCATTCTTAGTAATCAAAAGATAATCTTCTTCACTCCACCTTTCAAGGTCGGATTTGAGTGTATTAAAATCTTTCAAGTTCAATCGTGCATAAGTAGCCTTATCCATCTCGGCGGGGTTAGCATATCTATGGTTCTGGAATCTTTGGGCAGACATTACATCTCCATCGTCTTCATAAATACAAACACAAGAAACTTGCCAACCTTCAGGGATATTAAAATCCAAATCTGAAATATCCAGATTCTTCGTTTCAATATCTAAGGCAATAACTTTTGCCATGCCCTCATTCCTCCTCTTTAATGTAGGAGAATAGTGAGGTTTGTCCTGTATCGTCTAAATTCTTTTCAACACCCTTGTCTGGGAATACTGCAGATTCTAAAGAATTGATTCTGCACCTCATATTCCAAAGTTGATTGAAAGACCACACCCAGAGCCACATCAATAAAAAGTATGCGATTCCTGCTGCGATTCCTGTCGTTGTCATGGATTTCACTCCAAATGATATTCTTCAGGGTTGTTCCTTAGCAAAGGGTCTTCTGCATCTTCAATAGTAATAATTTCTTCTACAAACTCTTCAACGGGTGCAGAAAATGTAACCTTGACCTTTTTCAAATCAATAGTATAATTGCCTTCTGCTTCATTTACCTTGACCTTTGCTCTCTTTTCAGTCATATCAATAACTGTGCCACGAACTAAGAATCCATCTCGGAGTTCAAATTCAACACCATCTCCGATTTTAACATCGGTGGGTGTTTCTTTTCCATCAATGAGTTCCTTAATGGCCTTCATCAATTGGCGTAGTTCTATAATTTCTAATTCTTCAATTTGTTCAACAATCTCTGTTACTTCTTCACTCATCTATTTCACTCTCCAAAAACATTTCTGTTGTGCCTCTCATGGTTAGGATACCTTGTGCATCCTCGGTAGATTGGGTAATGTATCCATCACCTACATAAGAGTTTAGAATCTGATAGGCTGAATCAATCACCGTAATCTTAAGTGGGGTCAATTCTTCTCCTGCTGCGAAATCCTGCATCATTCTAAATGCGGACATGACTGTCTGTGCTTCTTCTTTTTCCATTCGGCTCTCTCCTAAAGAACCATTGGTAGATTACCTATTTAAGATTGCTACTCATAGGATGAGTAGTCTTGTGGGCTACATGAGAAAAGTAATTCTTTGGGGTGTAGGTAGGTTTCAATAATAAAATTATCTTGTTCTTCATTGGGTTTAACTACATACACATACGCACATCTAATGGTTTTCAAATTAAGCGTAATGGGTAATAAACTAATATGTCCGATTTCGGGTGCTCTCCACTGTTTCGGCTTGGTCATATCTGGCAAACCATCCATGGAGCCACCTCCGGATAAATATGGGTGTCCATAACATTTTAGATAACTAATAAAATCAGAAGCCGCACCTTCAATTCCTCCGAAGACATTTCGGTCTTGTGGTTGCCACATAGTTGCTAATTTTTTAGAGGCTAAATAATTTGCTAATTTTTTACCGAAAATATCTGGGCTTCCATCATATTTATTCCATATGGAACAAAGCACTTGATTATCTGCGTCCTTAAAAATGCAAACACAACGAGTTCCCATAACCTTAGTTTAGCACATCTACTATTTGAAATTATGGTATTTTATTCTGAATCTTATCCCAGAATAGTGCTGCAATAGTTTGATAATGAGTTTTACAATAAAAGAATTCTTCAAACTCTGTGAATCCAAATTTCCGATTGCACAATATGTGTCCTTCAGGACTTATTTTAGTTTTCAAATTGGCGGAGTTGCCACAAACCGAACATTTTCTTTCCCATACTTTGGTGGGCATCATATTGTTATTATTGTGGGTGATATTTATACTTTAGCCTGTGGTGTATCAGATGGTGTAGAAAATATGTCTGGTCTGGCACATCTGGCACACAAATGTCCTGCTGGTGTGTGGGTTCTTTCATCTGTATAACCCATTTTACCACAAATGGCACAAGGTTCATAATCACTCATAATTACTCCTCTTCTTGTGATTCTTTTTCTTGTTTCAAAATGTCTGCTACTCTTTCCAACGATTCAATAACTACTTCTTCTTCTCCCATCAATTCCCAATGTTCGTGGAACAAATCGTTTTTCCAATTTGCACATTCATTAGTAGTAACATCCACCAATGTAAATACTGGTCCTTGTTTTACTAATATGTATGCAATTGTGCCTGTGTGCTTATTTTGATAATATTTAGTCATCTTCTCTCTCTCCTGTAAGTGTTTCATTTTCTTCACGATTTTTCAGTTTGGCCAAATTAGCCTTCGCAATAGTTTCCATAGTAAGACCAATCTCTCCTGCTAATGCGGAAATATACCAAAGAACATCTCCGAGTTCCCTCGCAATTTTCCCTCTAACTTCCTCAAGCGGTGTTTCGGAACGCACCATCTTTTTGATTATTTCAGCGACTTCGCCCGCTTCACCATTCAAACCCAAAGCAGTATAGAGTAGTGCAATATCTTTTGGATAAAGAGCAGTTTCATTGGCTGCTTCTTGATATTGGTTAAATTCCATAATTAGTCCTCCTTTGGTTTAATGGAGATTATGTCTGTATCTAATTCAATCCAAACATTGGCTCCACAAGATAATGGATTATCTGGAGAATACATTACAGAACCCAATACCTCTCCAGTTTCCACAGAAACCAAATCAATAGAGTGGTGATAATTATTGTCCTTGTAGGTTTTACAAGTAATGACTGGCTTACGCTCGCAAGCAGTTACTTTACGATTATGTTTAATGTTGTGTTGATTGATGTGAATTATCTGTTTCATCATTTGCACTCTCCCTACACTGTTTTAGGTGTTCTCTCCAACATCGCATTTGTTTATGAATGCTACTCATGCGAATCTGCCTCTACTTGTTCCCATTCCTCGTAGACATTTTCTTCTTCTTCAATTCTCAATTTGAGTTTCCAGATTTTAGTCATCTTCACTCCTCCTCTCCAACTGATTCTCCAATATCAGAAAAATCTAATGTTTCTGATTTATGCTCACACTCATCATCGTTAGCACAACAGTCGTGCTCTTGTGCTTGTTGTGCTTGTTGTGCTTGCAGTTGCTCTTGTATTTGCTTACGCTGCTTCTTAGTCATCTTTTGCTTACGCCTTTGGTTAAGGAACATTTGCTTAGTTATGATAGATTGCTTAGGTTTCTCCATTACTATTTTATGGTATGTGCTACCATCCTTATTTACTTGAATCCTATTTACAGGTGTGATTATATTTCCTGAATCATCATAGGATGTGCAAGAACGGCACAATCCCTTATAACGATAAATAGTATCATCGCTACATTCTTCTGCTTGACACTGGTAATGCTTCATTACTCATCACCTTCTGTTTGTGCCTTCAGGAACTCCTTTTTGAATTTATTCAAATTCATTTCGGTATCTACACTTGTGCTATATCCGTCATCTTCTCCCATAGAGATTAATGCGTCATCATAAGGCAGGTTCAAGATAAAATCAAATACCTCATTAGGCAATAGATTCTCTGTTTCTTGAAATACCATATATCCTGTTTGCTCATAAACAGAACATTTGAATGATTCACCGTTGGTGTCGTTTGAATAACGCCCTTCATTCTCATCTATGAGATTATATCCATTCGTAGAAAACCACTCATTAAGAGCAGTTTGACTAACTCCTTTATCTTCTCCAATTGCTAATGCGATTATTTCTGCCATAATACCACCATTATTAGATAACCTATTTAAGATTCTACTCCTCCTCGGTTATGTCAGCAAATACTCTTTGAGTGAGTTCTCTGCGGTGATTTCTTCCAGCAGGTCCTTTTCGGTTATGGTGTCCAGTGTTGCGAATGCGTGGTGGAAAGAACCAACCTACACATCGGGTCGCTTCAGAACCCTTACCCTTTTCATAAGCCTTAATTCCATTAGTCCAAGAACCTTTAGGTCTATAAGTTGGAACACAGTTCAAAGCATGGACCTTTAGGTCTGGGTTTTCTTCAACAAACATTGGTTTCCTTTCTGCATAGTTATGTGTCATACTTACTCCTCCTCATCTTGTGCTTCATCCATAGAATAAAACTTTTCTACTTCTGTCTTAGGTATACGCACAGTAGCACGCCTGTTGCTACCAAACTTAATTGCCTTAATTATTCCTTGCTTAATATAATTACGAACTGTTGATTCACTCACTCGTAGTATATTTGCTACTTCTTTTACGGTCATAAAATCTTCCATGTGTTATCGCCAAATATCACTAATGGCGATTACCTATATAAGCAATTGCTATTTAACGCAACTATGATGAAATAGCCCAATTACCACTAACGGTCTTTGATACTAATCCTTCTCTCCACAAAAGGTGCAATACTGACTTTACCTTTCGCCTACCTGTCTGATTATTATATCCAACAACTTGCATAATTTTATTCAAACTTTTATCTCCAGAAGATAATGATTCAAACACCCTTCTGTGAAATTCGGTTTCCAATACTTTCCCAGCATTAGAAATGTGATAATACTTAGTGCCTACCTTTCTGACCTTATTAGTAACTTCCAAATAATCTAATACATCATTCCTTAGTTGTCGCCAACTACCATTCTTCTTTAGGTTAGTTAGTATCTCGGTCTTAGTAATTCCATTAGGAGATTGCTTAAGTAAGTCTACTATTTGTTTCATAAGGATATTATATTTATTCCTATCTCCTGTTTGGATAGGTTTGCTTTCTTCAGATTTTCTAAGTATCTGCATAACCATACTAAGTTCTTCACCTTCAAACCCTTGTGTTTCTGCTTCTGCTAAGGTATATCCTTTCTTTAAGCGTTCCTCCATGATTTGTGCTTTAGCCTTTGGAATAAGCACATATTCTTCATAGTATTGTGCTTGTTGTGCTTGTGCTTCTGCTTGGGATAACTTTTCTATCTTTTCTAATTCGTCTTGTGCTAAGAGTGATAAATCATCTTTTCTTTGTGCTTCAATAATAGCAACTTTTTCTATCTCATGTGCTACGGACTCCAAAGATATATTCAATTCCAGCGATTGTTTCCTGACAAACGCTTGACGCAAAGCCCCTCCCTCTAAAACGGC
>Ga0066849_10000222_pt1 | contig 21868 bp, 17 predicted proteins | sample ETNtaG_9_FD_65492 | JGI IMG/M metagenome (GOLD analysis project Ga0066849, IMG submission 65492) | Marine microbial and viral communities from oxygen minimum zone, Eastern Pacific Ocean - ETNP201406SV69 | ecosystem: Environmental > Aquatic > Marine > Oceanic | place: Pacific Ocean: Eastern... | reverse complement strand
CCGGCGACTGCGATTACCGAGTCGTCGACCAGCTCCTGGGCCGAGGCTGCTGAGGTTGTACCGTCGCAGCCAGAGTCCTCCTCCTCCAGGGTGAAGTTGTAGGCGCTGCCCATCGAGTTGAGGTCTGCGATGGCGATCTCTGCTGCTGCTTGGAAGCCCGGGTAGTGGGATGATATGGGGCCGCTCTGGTCGGCCAATAGCCCGATTTTCACCTGATCTGTGCCGTTCGAGCCGTTCGAGCCGCTTGTGCTGGTGTAGTCACCGGTGTGACACGGGAAGAATTCGGAGTCGATCAGGGTTGACGGGGTGTGCCCGCTTTGGGATGTGTTCTGCTCGAAGACCGTCATCGGGAAGGATAGGGAGGAGGCATTGAGGAGGTCGTAAGAAACGAACTGGCCACGTTGGATGCCGTACGAATTCTCGACACTCCAGCTAGTGATTGAGTTGAAGTTCGTAGGCACGAATGACTCCCATGCGTCCACGGCGTCACCGGATTCTGTGTGGCAGAATTGAGTCATTGAGTAAGGGGAGTTGTCCGACATCGGTGGGGCAGAGAAGTGAAGCGTGAACGGAGTGTGCTGATCGGATGTCGAGTTCTCTGTCTTGATGTAAACGAACCGGGTGGTGCCGGAGGGCCAGGTCTGATGGCATGCACCAGGGTCGTCCTGGTTGATAGCAAGATGCCAGAAGTCGCTCTCCGATAGGTTGCCGTTTTCGAATAGCTCGACTTTGAAGTCGTAGCAGCCCTGTTGCAATGACCCCAGATCGGCGTAGTGGGTCTGGTCTGCACCTGATTGGGCGGCCCAAGTCGACCTCCCCCACGAGTGGTCACTGGTGTGATTGTCCTCGTTTATTGAGAGAATCCGGATGTACTTGAGGTCCTTGTTTGTGTTGTCATGATATGAGATGTGCGGAAGACCGGCCGAGTCCAAAGCCAGTGAAATCCATTTTCCTACGGCGTCGGAGGCGCCATCCAATGTCCAGTCCTCCCATGTTCCACTGGCATTGGTTGCGTACTTCAGCTCCGTTGTCTCGCCCTTCTGATATGCTATGTGGAGTGAGTCGTTTTGACCCACTTCTAGCGAGGGGTACTGGCCGACGTTACCGGCAGTGTCCACCCAGACGGTGGGCTGCCAGATGGAGTTCCACTGGCTTGCTAGTTTCAGGTCCCCCTCATTGAAGTGCGCTATGTGGGCGTCGTTGCCCGAGTCCAGTGCGATTGATGTCTTGGAATTCTCAAAGCATGACATCTCCAGGTATGAGCCGTTGAAGTCGCTGGTAGTGACCCATGATCCGGATGAGTTGGTTGCGTACTTCAGGCGCATGCTCGAAGAGTCGCAGTATGAGATGTGGGCAACTCCGTTGGACTCGACTGCGATCGAGGTCAGTAACCCGAGATCGGCGGATGAGCTGTCTATGGTGCTCGTTGCCCAGGACCCATCGAGCCTGTTTGCGAGCTTCAACTCGCCATTGGTCTCGTCGTAGTAGGAGATGTGCCGATTGTCATTTCCATCGATGGCCAGGGATGTGTACATTCCTACGTCGCCGGCGCTGTCAATTGTTTCGATGGTATGGGCTCCGGTTTCAGAAATCGAGGCGAACATGAGGTCCTTGGTTGAAAGGTGGTAAAACGAAACGTAGGCGTTTCCGTTATCGTCCAGTGCTATCGAAGTGTATCTGCCCGTATTGCCGGAGGAGTAAACGGTTTGATAGGACCATGTGCCGGCTTCAAACTTGGCGTACATCAGGTCTTGGTTGGACTTGTCCACATAGGAGATGTGGATGGAACCGTCATCACCGACTGCTATGGATGTGTGCTCCCCGACGTTGTCTGTTGTGTGGATTGATGTGGGGGATTCCCAGGAAACAGATCGGTTTTCAGGGACCCATTCATTCGAAGAAGAGTTTTCGGTCATGGCGGACCATTCTAGGGAGTATGCGCTACCTGTCGAGTAGCCACTAGTGTGAATTGAGACGGTTCTGTTAGTTGAAGAGGCGGGGAGTGAGATGGAGTCGTTGGTTACGTTGGCATCACTGGATGAGACTGATATGGAGTTATTGTCGTGTGACCACATCGAGTGTGGATTATCGCCCAATGGCGTGTTTTCTTGACTGGACAGGGCCATCAGTGGTGCTAATGAAGAAGCCGCCATTATTACCGCAATCATGGTCGCTATTGTTGTTCGCTTGAGTACGTGCTCACCGCTCATAGGCGTCAAATGGACGTTCTGCTTTTGAAGGCTACTGGTGTGGAAAACTCACCATTATCCGAGTTTCCTTTTCCGCTTCATTCATTGGGTAGTTGCCCCACCCGAGGTCGATGGATGGGTGGCCGAAGCCTGGTACAGCGATCAAGCTGGTCGTTAAAACATGGTCCGGCAAGGCCGAGCACGTCGGAATTTCTCTTCCACCCTCGAGCAAGGGCCTTGTGACCATGAAGCTTCAAAACGGATACAACGTCTCTTTCCCTGAATCATACGTGGAAGGTTTTGAGCCCCTGGATGGATTGCCAGAGGTGGAAGAACGAGGCTTAGAAGAGGTCGTGGAGCAAGACGAGTCATTGCCACTTGTTCACCTGATTCACACGGGTGGGACAATAGCCAGCAAGGTCGACTACGCTACTGGGGCAGTGAGCGCTAGGTTCGACCCGCATGAGCTACTGGATGCGGTCCCAGAGTTGAGGGGTATTGCCAGGATCAGGGCGGTTAAGCTCGGTAACATGTGGTCAGATGACATCCGACCACGGCACTGGAATAGGATGCTTAGGGCCACTGAGGAGGCTTTCGCAGAGGGGGCTGTTGGCTGTGTCATCACCCATGGTACTGACACGATGCATCTCTCGGCGGCGGCGATGGCCTATGGGTGGTCTGGTCAAGGGGGAAGGCCCCCTGGGAGGATTGTGCTCACGGGGTCCCAGAGATCACCAGATAGGGGTTCATCCGACGCAGCTGAAAACCTGATTGCAGCGGTTCACTGGGCGGCTAACGGGCCAGCCCCCTCCGGCTACAGGGATTCTTCGGTCGTTGTCCTCCACGCTGGACCATCGGATGGCCGGTGCGCCGTGCTCCCAGGATGTGCGTGCAGAAAGTACCACTCTTCTAAGAGAGATGCTTTCAAATCAATCAATCAGGAGCCGATTGCGTTCATTGATATCGGAAGAGACGGGCCCACGATAGACATTGATCTCGAAGCTAGTGATGCTAGAGTTGAATCTCTGGCCCCTCTGATGTTTGACGAGACTGTCCGTATAGCACAATTCATTTCTGATGCCCACCTACATCCAGACATGGTCCAAGCCGCGATAGACTCAGGATTCGAAGCGTTGCTTTTCCACGGGACTGGGCTCGGCCACCTACCTATTTCCGACCCTGAACATGACAGTCTCGAGAACACCCGGCTAAAGGTGATGCTTGAGGACCACATTGCGGATGATGGCGTGGTCGTAGTTGTGGCACAGACTATTCATGGCCCGATAAACATGAACGTGTATTCAAAGGGACGGGAGCAACAGGAGATCGGAGTAATTGGCCATGGCTCGATGTGTCCACCGGGCTCTGCACTGGTCAAGCTACACCACTTGCTCTCTTCTGAATCTGGTAGGCAAGGCGTATCTGAGGGTTGGACGGATGACTTGGTCGGGGAAAACCCGCCATTCTCCCGATCATGAGCAGCCGCTTTGCTGATGTACCGGCTTACGCTTGGCTGGACACATGGCGGGCTCAGGGGGCAAGGACGAGCTCGAGTCCCTCAGGGCTGAGGCGGATTCTCGGGGAGATGCCAAGGTGTCAAAGAATCTGCGAGAGATGGGTGCCATGGGCGCCAGAGAAAGGATCCTGGAACTCCTGGATGAGGGTAGCTTCGTGGAGACTGGGGCCTTCGTCAAGCATCGATCCGGAGACCACATCATGCATCTGCACACCCCGATGGGTGACGGGGTTGTTACTGGCCATGGAAAGATAGACGGAAGAAGGGTTGTTTGCTTCTCTCAGGACTATTCCGTACTCTCAGGAACAATGGGCGAGATGCATGCTGGAAAAATTTCGCAGATGGTGGAATTCGCGGATAAATCGCAACTGCCTATTGTTGGCATATGGGACGGGGATGGGCAGAGGGCCCATGAAGGCGTAACTTCTCTTGGAGCAACTGGTTCGCTCCTGGACAAGTTAGTTTCCTGCTCTGGAAGGGTCCCGATTATTTCCGTGGTTCTGGGAACCGTATCTGGCACTAGTGCCCTAGCAATAGGGCTGTCTGACTTCGTAATTCTCGGTTCTGAAAGAGGCAGGATGTTCATGAGAAGTCCCTATGTGATTCCAGAAGTCATCGATGGAGAGTTCGATGAGGAAGAGCTTGGTGGTGCCGTGCATCACTCAAGTCGGAGCGGGGTTGCTTGCCTAGTTTCTGAGAACGAGTCTGGGGCTTTCGATCTCGTGGCAGAACTTCTCTCTTACATTCCCGATCACAATCTAGCTGAGCCAGAAGTTTTGCGGACCGGGGACAAATGGTCCCGTAAATGCAAGGGAATGGGGAAGTTGGTCCCGGAAAATACTGACAGGCCCTATGACATGAAAGAGGTTGTCAAGAAGGTGGTTGACAGTAAGAGGATCCTCGAGATTTTTCCCGATTATGCCGAGAACATCATCACTGGCTTTGCAAGGCTGGATGGAAATAGTGTAGGAATAATTGCCAGCCAACCGTCGGTACTAGCCGGATGCCTAGACATCGATGCGTCAGTGAAGGCGGCTAGGTTCATCCGTACCTGCAATTGCTACAACATACCATTAGTGACTTTCGTTGACGTTCCAGGATTTCTACCCGGCACTGTTCAAGAGTGGGGTGGCATCATCAGACATGGGGCCAAGCTCCTCTACGCTTATGCGGAGGCTACCGTTCCTAAACTAACCGTGGTAGTCAGAAAGGCATACGGGGGCGCCTACCTTGCCATGAGCTGTAAGCACCTTGGATCCGACTACAATGCAGCATGGCCGACAGGGGAGCTTGCCGTAATGGGGGCGGAGGGTGCGGTAAACATCATTCATCGTGAAGAGCTAGGGAAGGCCAAGGACGGTTCAATTAGGCACGCGCAACTGGTTGACGATTATAGAGAAAAGTTTGGTGATCCGTACGTTGCCGCAAGGCATGGTTGGATTGATGACGTAATAGAACCAGAAGACACTAGGATGGAGCTTGTGAAGGCCCTTAGGCCCCTGATGTCAAAGAGGACTTGGGGGCCTCAAAAGAAGCACGGCAACATCCCACTATAGTCAAAGGTAAGATAGGAGATCTGCCAAGTCGGGCAGCCTTTCGGAATCATTCGGCGAAAATAATGACCTCCAAGCCTCCAGGTGCTGAGCTGCCAGCATTACTACGGAAAAATCGGAGGGTCTCGTAGTCGCGTCATATGAAACGTTTACTTGTTTCTTGGCAGCAACCTCCAGAGGCGGGGCCCCGCCTGTGTGGGCATCCATGTCCACCCCGATATCAGCGTTTTCCGATTCAGTGACGGCTTCTTCCCAAGGGCCATTCGACAAGGCTCTGCGGCCCCTCGAGGTTACAATTAGCCCCCCTGTTTCAGCCCATTTGGCTGCTACCGACCTAGCTGCAGAGCCGCCCCCTCGAATATTCAGTATCTTGCCCTCTGGATTGATTCCAAAGTATTTGCATGCATTGACGAAACCTACGCCGTCCGTATTCGCCCCGTACCAAACCCCTTCCACCCTTCTGATTTGGTTGACCGAGCCAATCCCACTGGGACCCACCTGGCCAGTTAGTTCTGGTAGCTGGTGCTTCAAGGGCGATGTACATGAAAGCCAGACTTCGCCCTTCAGTTTGGAGCATGATTCAAGCAGTTCATCCAAGCTACTAGACTCTAGATAAATTTGCTTTGCTTGTGCCATTCCTATGAATTCCCCGACCAAAGAGAACAGTCGAGGAGTGATAGAATGTGAAATCGGAAAACCAGCGACTCCCCAGTGATTCGGCATGCTAATCATAATGGGCGCTAGGATAACTAAGAAATGAAGGTTTCAAGAGAGGTGTTTCCCCGGACTGGGTGATGGAAAGCGACCTTGAAATCGCTAGGAGGGCGGAAATGCGCCCAATTGAAGAGGTTGCGAATCAGCTTGGGCTGTCCCCCTCGGACCTGTCGATGTATGGCTCGAATATTGCAAAAGTGAGCTGGGGTGCTGCAAAAACTAAGATTGGTTCTGATGGTGGTTCCCTGGTTCTTGTTACTAGTGTCAGCCCTACAGCTTTCGGCGAGGGTAAGACTCTGACCACAATCGGATTGACACAGGGAATGAATGCCATTGGGCATAATGCGAGTTGCGTGATAAGGGAGCCTTCGATGGGCCCTGTTTTTGGAATTAAAGGAGGTGCGGCGGGAGGAGGTTACTCCCAAGTACTGCCAATGGAACAAGTGAACCTCCACTTCACTGGCGATTTGCATGCAGTCACATCTGCACACAACCTCTGCTCTGCTATGATCGACAATCACCTCCACCGAGGAAACGAACTTGGGCTAAGATTGGATAGAATTTTCTGGCCTAGGACCATTGACATGAATGACAGGAGTCTGAGGAGGGTTGAGATTGGCAGAGGGGGGGAAGCGAATGGATTGGTTCGTCCTGAGCGTTTTGACATCACTGCAGCTAGCGAGCTGATGGCGATTCTCGCATTATCCAAGAATTACACCGAATTGCGCGAGAGAGTTGGCAGAGTTATTCTGGGTGAGTCGGAAAACGGCGATCCTATCACAGCTGAAGACTTGGGTGCGGCTGGTGCGATGACCCTACTTCTGAGGGATTCACTATTGCCGAATCTGGTTCAGACATTAGAGGGGAATCCGGCATTCATTCACTGTGGACCATTTGCGAACATAGCCCATGGCAACTCTTCCATTATTGCGGATGAAATTGCTCTTTCGGGTTCCCAATATGTAGTGACAGAAGCTGGTTTTGGCGCTGAGATGGGTGCAGAAAAGGCATTACAAATCAAAGCCGTTGCTTCTGGAAGAATTCCCGACTGTATTGTCTTGAATGCCACGGTGAGATCGATGAAAATGCATGGTGGAGGGTTTTCTGCGTGGAGGGGGGGGAGGCCAGATCCCGAGGAGGTGTCAATCGAAAACGTGGAGGCAGTCAGGATAGGGGCGTCCACTAACCTCAGTAGGCACCTCTCAAATCTTAGAAAAACAAAAATTCCTATTGTAGTTTCGATAAACAAATTCCATGGTGACACTGATGATGAGATTAGTGCAATTGCCGAGGAGGCCAATCGATCTGGTGCTACGGATGTGGTTGTAAACGAGGCCTTTGCAAAGGGCGGTTCGGGTGCATTGGACCTGGCAAGGGCCGTGTCTGAGTCTTGTGAGGGGCACGTCAATGCTGGAAGGCCGTACAAGCCCCTAGTTGATCCTGGACTGCCCATAGAGGAGACTATTGCACGGATAGCTATCGACTTGTACGGTGCCGGTGGAGTTGAATTGAGCGAACAAGCGGAAGAGTCTTTGGAAACTCTCAGTTCATGGGGGCTTGGGAGCATTCCCGTTTGTATGGCGAAGACCCAATATTCCTTCAGCCACGACCCAAGAGCTCTTGGTTCTCCTTCGGGATTCACACTCCCAATAAGAGAAATCAGGATTAACGCCGGTGCGGGATTTGTAGTGGCGGTATGTGGCTCGATGATGACAATGCCCGGCCTACCTTCAAGGCCTGCTGCATCTGACATGGACATGAACGAAGAGGGGGAGCTCACTGGGGTCTTCAGTTAGGTTGTGGTTTTTTTGAGAAGGGTGAAGCACCTGGAGGAGGGTGTAAGAATAAGGGTCGAAGATGACGACGACCTGTGGGTACTCTCTCAGATTTGTAGCACTGGATGCAAAGTTGGTATGCTTTCCCACAGAAGGGATTCCACTACCGGAACACAACCAGAAGGAAGGTCCAAGAGTGCGGAAAGAAAACCGATGTGGATTCTCTTGAAAGTTCAGGAATCTGCTTTCCAGCCTTTTACTGATAACCTGAGAGTACACGGAATAATATGTGAAGCCAAGATTGACATCGGCAGTCACCATACACATATCATTGGGCCTGGGGATGAAATAGAGATTACCAGGGATGGTGGCCTATCAGGAGCTGATGAAAGTTTGCTGAGAGAGGCTTTCGCGGTTAGTTCCAGGGCGAAATGTGGATTGGTGGTGGTCGAGGCGGATGAAGTTATGATTTTTGAAATTGCGAGGCATGGGGTTCGTGATGTCTCGCAGTTCAACATGCGTGGCGGTGGTAAGAGGGCAAACGATTCGACTTCTGTAAGAAAAGACTTCTTCGAGAGGGTTTCAAGAGAGACGATGTTGATTTTTGATGGGGAAGTCCCCCTAATTATCTGCGGGCCCGGTTTGGCTAGGGAAAAATTCGAGAAGGAAATGATGGAAGCTGGTTTTGGGGGAAGTGTCCTTAACGTCGCGACTTCAATAGGCGGGAGATCAGCTGCAAATGAGGTACTGACTGAGGGGCTAGCGGACAAAATTCTGGGAGATATTGCGCTCATAAAACAGGTTAGGGTGATTGAAGAAGGGCTCAGGAGAGCCTCTACCGAAGGCGCTGTGGCCTATGGCATGTCTGCGATTACTGAAGCGTCGTGCCAGGGTGCAATTGAGACACTGGTCATCGATGCTTCAATGCTTAGATCTACTGACAGAGATTCTGCAAAATGGGAAAATATAGCTAGTGAGGTGATGGGGTCTGGAGGGGTGGTCGTTCAGGCATCTGTAGATCATGACGCGGGCCAACAGCTTATTGGAATGGGGGGGGCAATAGCACTCCTCAGGTGGAAAATCCATGAATGAGGGATATTTTATGGAGGATTCTGATGGATCCGTTGGAAATATAGGAATGGTTTGTCTAGGTGGACCAAATAGGATTGATGGGGCTTCAAAAACATGCATTAATGCTTCAAAATTAGGTGCTGAAGTCAGGTACATTCTCGAGGGAGAGGGGCATGAATGGTCATTCGATCAGGGGGGGATTGAGTGGAGCAAGGAGCTGGGTCCGGCCCACTGGCTAGTCAACTGCTCCTCGACTCCGTTAATGAGCGAGAACGCGATGGGAGCTTGGTCCGCTTCCATGACCTTTGCTGAGCTAGAAGGTACGAAGACTGTGATGGTGATAGATTCGCCCGAGGGAGATTCTGAGTTTGGTTCTTCCTGGGGCTTAGTGATTGAGAGAATTCGCCAGATTCACCTAATATTTGTCCACCCGAACGCCCTTAGAGCAATCAGCGCGGCCGAAGGGATTCCAACGAGTGACTTGCTGGAAGAAATAAGGTCCAGGAGCCTAGTGCCGATAGTTTGCACCTACAATTCTATCTCTGGTTCGGTTATTGAGCATGCACTTGGTAGGATCTGTGCGACTTCTAATTCGGGAATAGAGCCATTGCAATGGCTGGCTGGATTGCTATGCCATTTGCCAAAGGTTGGTTCGGGAATTACTGGGCTAGAGGAAGCTGCCATGGTTGCGGGTCGAAAAAAGTGGGCCGGATTGAAGTGAATATCGGAAACCCCTTTTGAAGGGACACCCGTTCGGCCGGACCCGCGAGGACCGATGGGATGTCACTGAAACTTGGACCGGCAGGTGTTCCTCTATCGTGTAAAGGCAGGACCATAGTAGAAGGGATGGACGACATCACCGTACTGGGTCTTGATGCCATGGAGGTCCAAACAGTTAGAACTATCCAGCCCCAGCATTTCGATCAGTACTGGCAAGCTGGAATCCTTTCTTGGAAGTCAGAATTTGAGATGAACATGCATGGCCCATACTACGCAGAGCTGCTTGGAAATAAGAGGGAGAGGAACAGAACACTCTCAAAAATGGAGACTAGTCTCCAGGCAGGTAAAATCGTCAATGCCAGGCACTTAACATTCCATGTTGGCCCCTATGGCGAATTTGAACCAGGGAGCGCGGCAAATGAACAGGTTGCGAACATAATGTCAGGGGTTGTTGAGAGGGTTGAGGAAGTATGGGGGGAAAGTGAGAATGAAGAGGACTATGCTGCCTTCCCTTGGCTTACTGAGGAGAAGCCTTCCCTAGTGGGTATTGAAACTTCGGGGAGGCAGGAGCTATGGGGCACTGTAGAGGAGGTACTAGAAGTCTGCAATCATGTCGAAGGTACAGTTCCGGTCCTAAATATGGGGCACATTCATGCTCGTGGCTTCGGCAGATTGAGAACTAGCGAGGACTATGCGGAGCTTTTTGACCAAGCACGTGAGACATACGGCGGTTCCACATTCTACTGCCACTTTTCTGGTGTCGAGCACAGAATGGGCAACACAATGCACTATACCCAAATTAAGAAATCAGATTTGAAATTTGAGCCATTTGCCGAGTTCTTAGCAGAGGAAGGGGACTGGATGGACATCACGATAATATCTGACTCGCCACTACTTGAGCATGACGCCATGTATATGAGGCAGCACTATGACAAGGCCCGGCAGCGTCTTCTGGAAATCAGGGCAAGGGACGAGAGAAGGGAGAAGCTTGCCGCTGAGCAGGGGATAGATCCAGAAGAGCTCAAAAAGAAGGAGATAGAGGCAGCCGAAGCGAGAAAGGCCCAGCAAGAAGGAGTCGTTGAAGCACCGAAGGAGGCGATTAAGGCCCCTGCCGCCCAATCGCCTTCAAAGAAGAATAGCAAGATGATATCTTTTGAAGATGGTAAAGATGAAGACGATATTTTCTAGTCTGGCTAGGAAGGCTTGAAATCACGTTCTCATTGGGGGCATTGCTACGGGACTGTAGCTCAGCTGGGAGAGCGCCGCACTGAAGATGCGGAGGCCGCTGGTTCAAGTCCGGCCAGTCCCACCATCAACTTGCTTCGGAGAGCACTTCTGTCTGGAGGATATGCAGCTCTTCTATTGCATTGCATGCCGCATCTAGCATTTCGCTAAGTTGGCCCCTGGTGTATGTGGACTCTTCTCCAGTTCCTTGGACCTCGACGAAGCCCCCCTCGCTTGTCATAACCACATTCATGTCCACGTCCGCATTGCTGTCCAGTTCGTAATCAAGATCGGTCCACACCTTCCCTTCGAGCATGCCAATGCTAATTGCTGCAACGTCATTGGCCATTACGGAATTTTCATGAATGGTCATCTCTTCACTAGTCAATGGGACAATTTTCGAATCCTTGCCCCTCTCATCTTTGCTTTTCCGATGACTAAGTGGGAGGCAGATTCCCTCGGATATCAGTCGTCTAATAGCAAGACGGAGCGCGATGCTGGCGGCAGTGATCGACGCGCAGCGTGTTCCACCATCTGCATTCAACACATCACAATCCACGGTTAGGGCGATTGGTCCCAATTGGTCAAGGTCGATTGCCCCCCTTAGTGACCTTGCAATAAGTCGTTCAATCTCTTGAGTCCTTCCCTTGGCCCCATTCCTCTCTCTACGAAATCTGGAGTCGGTGGACCCCGGTAGCAATGAATACTCAGCGTGAACCCATCCCCTGTTTGAATCTCGGGGGAACCACCTTGGGAGAGACCTCTCCATGGTCACACAGGCAAGAACTTGGGTGTTACCCTGGGAATAAAGTAGCGATGCCAGGGCATTCGGAGTGAAGTCCAGTTCAACATTGACTTCCCTAATCTCGTCTGATCCCCTATCCCTCTTACCTAATTCACTCTTCGGCTTCGCCATGGCGTCTCGAGTTGGGGTTACTGCATGAATCATTCGCGTCTTGCATGGGGTGGGCGATAAGAGTCCACCACAGATGGGTCAGTTTCAATATATGGCCCCCCAATCAGGTCGACACAATAGGGGATCGATGGGAAAATCCCAACTAGGGTCTCGGCGATTGAACGCGGTGAGCCGGGTAGATTCATGATCAAGGTTGATCCTCGTACTCCTGCAGTCTGGCGTGATAGAACGGCTGTTGGGACGTGCTGCAAAGATATTGCCCTCATTTGTTCCCCGAAACCTGGAAGCATTTTGTCACAAACTGCCATTGTCGCCTCTGGTGTGACGTCCCTCACAGCGGGCCCGGTCCCACCTGTGGAGACGATCAATGAGCACCCATGATTATCAGAGAGGTCGATAATGGCACCCTCAATAGTTTCCCTTTCATCGGGCACTATTTTACAAATTGTTTTCCAGTCAGAAATTAATGATTCTTCGAAAAAAGATACTATGGCAGGTCCGCTAAGATCGTCGTAATCGCCTGAGCTTGCCCTGTCTGAGACAGTTAGCACCCCGATTACACAGGTTTCGACGTCAGTCATGGCCCATCCAAAGGGTGATTGCAGAAAACCACGTCGGTCAATTTTCCAATCCAATGGACACGTTCAAAGACCGTCGATTAAATGGTCTCTTTCCGGAGGTAATGAGGTGTCAAGTCTACCCCAACATGCACCGACAATCGTTTACCAAAAAAACGTCTCGTCGTTAGCTGTTTTTGTATGAAATTTGGCAGCTAATTTCTCCGAGAGAAACCGATAACGGTGATGTAAATGGCAGATTTTGAATCATATGAAGCGCAGATTGCTGTAGTAAAGGAAGAGTGCCCGGAGGCCGAGATAGACGAAATTGGTAAGGAGTTCGCGAGGTACGAAAAGGAGTTCCTGATTCCTCCCGAGGATGCTCTGAGATCGGTTCTAATGAAATTCGGAGGGGCTACTGGTGGAAAGTCGCAAAAGGGGAATGAATCAACACCTAGACCAGAAAAGAAGGTTGATCGTTTCACGGAGTTGGCTGCTGATGATAGAAACGTAACCATCGAAGTCTCAGTCGTTTCATATACCCCAAGGATTCAAACTGTCCGCGGTGAGGAAAGGCAGGTCGCATTTGGCTGGATTGAAGATAATCCTTGGGAATCAGGGACCCTCAGAGAACGTTGGGACTTCAAGGACTGGGGGGAAAAGGGTGAGAAGATGTCGCCCGGATCAGTGATCAGGATTGAAGGTGCATCGGTCAATGAGTGGAAAGAAAAGAAGTCACTGAACATAAACAGGACATCAAGAATTACTGTGCTCAGGGAGGGTGGGCCTGTGGTTCCAAAGATAGGCGATGAGCCATTGAGCATTGCACAGGCATGGGATTCAGAAGGGTACACAAACATAGTCGGCAGGGTGATTTCTGCTGAGCCGGGGGTAATAGTCAGAAGGGATGGAAGTGGGGAAATAGCAATTGTCAGAGGAAGTATTGGAGACTCGAGCGGGACTATTGGTTTCCTATCTTGGGTTCCATTTGACTATGAAACGGGTTCGCTGTTGAAAATTGTTGGTGCATCGATTAGAAAATTCAGAGATACGCCTGAAATAAACATTAGCGATGGGACGGCAATCGAACCATATATTGACTCTGAGTTCCCCAGCATTGAGCAATTGGCGGATTCTATGGAATCAAAAATTGCTGACTTGAGGAACGGGATGAGGGACGTCTCGATTACGCTGCAGGTGGAAAACTGGAGTCAGAGGACATTTGAGAACCAAGAAGGGGAAACTAAGGTTGTTCGAAGTGGGGACGTTTTGGATCCTACTGGAAGGTGCAGACTAACTGCTTGGTGTGAATTTGACCCCAATGATGGGGATTATATTCGAATCGAGAAAGGTCGTGTTCAGTTTTGGCAGGGGTCTCCTGACTTAGTAATTGATGAAATCAGTCAAGTGGCCATATTGGAAGGTGAGCCGTGGCAAAAGATAGATCCCGGAAATCACTGGATTGATGTGAACCTTAGTGATCTAGTAGTTGGCGGGTCCAGGAGGGGAATCGAAACCTCTGGATCAATTGTCGCAGTCAGGGCAGATTCAGGAATCATCCAAAGGTGCCCTGAATGCAGGAGGGTCCTGAGAGATGGCACTTGCTCTGAGCATGGAGAGCAAAATGGGGAGGAGGATTTGAGACTTAGATTCGTAATCGATAATGGTGTTTCCAATGCATCCCTTCTTTTGGCAAGAGGGGCCTCAGAGGATTTTCTGAAAAAGGACATGGGAGAGATAAAGGATCAGATTGGAAAAGATGGATCAGAGGGCTTTGTGTCATCCCTAAGGAGTATGACTTTGTCCCACCCACTCACCGTTAGGGGGCGCACAATCGTGGATGAGCAAGGTGCAATGATTCTGGCTGATTCGGCAGGGATTGAGAGAAAAGATCCCATTGAAGCGGCTGGTAAAGTTATGGAAAAATGGGGGGTTTCGCTGTGATTGGGAAGAATACTGGCAGGAGAGTCCGTCAGAGCGCTATCAGAATATTCGCTCAGGAATTTAGGGCGGCCTCTTTGATTCAACAAGGAGTTGGAGAGTTTGATCCTTCATTTGTGGTCACAAGACTTGGTGCGAGAGTCAATCGTTGTCTTGTTGCCGGAGTGATTGACGGCCTTGAAAGGAGGGAGACTGAAAACGGGCAGAGCTTTTCTGGTCAGATTAGGGACCCTACCGGAATTTTTTACTTCAATGTCGCTCCATTCCAACCAGAACTACATGCCGAAACAGAGGAGCTTCTCGCTAGGTTCGAGACGGGAGATAGGTTCCTCCTATCTATGGTTGGAAGAGCAAGGGCGAACGAAACCGAAGACGGGGGGGTTTTCACCTCAATTAGGGCGGAGGACTTTGCAATAATCGAACAAGATCGTTACAAAATGTGGTTAGTTGAAACTGCAGACTCCACCCTTAGGAGGCTGGCCGCGTACAAGGAATTTGCGGACGGTTCATCATCCGAGGTGCCGGATGATTTATCCGAAGGTTTGGCCCTGTCAAAGGGGCATTATTCTGATTTCGATACTGAGGAGTACAGAGTGGGCGTTCTGCGTGCTTTATCACTAGCCAGTGGGAGATCTGAAACTATAGTGGCGGAGGTTTCGTCCCCCAAGATTGCTGATACTGTGGAAAGATTAGAATCGGAGCAGGGTTCTGAATCGGAGGATGCCGAAGCAAGAGATGTGATAATTGAGTTGCTGACCTCAAAGAACGGGCAACTGGTAGAGTATGATGACATAGTCGGAGCTTGTATCGCAGCAGGAGTTTCAAGGGAAGAGGCTGAGGAAACAATTGACTACATGATGGGATCGAGCAAGGAAATTATTGAGCCAAGGTTCGGTTTCTTCCAGATAGCGAGCTAATCGTCTTCACCGGATGGCAGATCGGATAGCTTTTTTCTAAGCCTGTTGATGATATCACCAGAGTCAGCAACAGCGCCAAGATTTTCACCCCCTCCCAGAATTGCCCCTTTTGACTCTGCGATATTTGTCGCGACGGAGGTCAACCTATCCCTCACGAAATCGTCACCTAATGGCCAGCCTCTTCTGATGGCCAGTCTCAGCAGCATGTCTTTCTCACCATCCGACCAATTGCCTCCGCGTGCCCTCAGTATTGTGCCAACCATCCTCTCCAAATCACCAACTCTGGCGCCAATTGTCAATAAATCACCCTGAGTCTCTTGGTCTTTTTCGTCTATTCCTCTCAATAGGAAATCACTAGCATCCTCCAGAACGGCGGGCAAGGGAAGTTGCTGAAAATCGGATTCCTTAATGGCTGGTTCTATATTTTGACTTCCGGAATCGTGGTATTCGACCTCTTGGAATGGAGTATTCTGTAGCCCATTCCTCCTCAGGCTTCTCTTTATCCTGCCCCATCCATTGATTTGACTGGTTAGAACTCCGGCAACCCTTCCCATCAGGATTGTTCGATTTCCTGTTAGTTCCAGCTCAAGACTTTTGCAAAGTTCATGTAAATCATCCCTACTCATTTCAGCTAAATTTTCAATGGTCAGTCTTCGGGAATCATAATTCAAATGAAGCCACAATCGCTGTCTACGTTCTTTATGGGACCCCGAAGATTTGATGCCGAATACCTTGAGTATTTTGCCAAGCTCCTTGTTGGACAACGATTGAATTACTTCCCAGTTCAAGTCCATATCTGGCAAGATTTCCTTGCAAATTAGCTTGGCGCGAAGAACTTCTACTGAGCCTGTCTTAGCTATTCCACAATCCTCTGCCCTCCCCCTTAGATATTGGAGCCTTCCCGTGTAGATCGAGCTTAGCAAATTTGTGTCTATTCTCATGTTTCTGAATCCCCGCCTAAAGAGGTCTTAGTTATCCATTACCCCATGATGGGTGGGTTGGAGGTCGATTTACCCGGATCTAGCAATGTGCCGATCTAGTAAATGAAGGCAGGAGATTCTGGGTCAGTCGAATGGTCCTTAGGAACGTTCCTTGTCGTTTCCAACAATAGTTGGGCCCAATCTTTGATGAAAGACACGATTGAAAATTCATAATCAGAAAGTGCGGTTATCCTATCTAGGGCAATTGTTCTCCTCCCATCGGAAGATATCATCTCTATTCTTGTTTCTACCCTTACTGCACTTTCCTTGATTTCACCGTCTGGATCTATGCACGAGTCTCCAAGCACCAAATCCCTATCCCTCTCTGCTTGTCTAAGTAAAGTCCCTACCTGCCGATGTCTGACCTGGATTCCGACCTTTTCCTGCATTTCTGATGGCATGCTTGAAATCACCCTACTTTGAATCCAAAGTGCCGTATTTCCTTCTGGCTCGGTGAAACGGGAAGAAATTGATTTAGGAAAGCCTGCCCTGCCAACCAGGGCGATAAGATCGGAAAAGGGCTTTGGAAGAAAGTGCGACCCCCCTCTATCCTCGGGTTGCGATGTAAGGGAGTGCCTCCTTTCGGATTGTCGTGAATTGTCATATTCGGCCCTACTAATCACAAAGCCCTGAATCAAGTCATTGCTCAATGACTCAGCAAGAAATTTTGATCGGTTGATTGGATCACTTGAGTACTCAGTAGGAAAGCCATCAATCCCTCCAGCATCCACAATTGTCAAATCCGGCCTTGCCCTTAGTAACTGCCTCCTAACAAGTTCTGAATCGGTGACTATGATTGCGGACTTGGGCTGATATGGGATGCGATTGCTGGATACGAGGACCATGCTTGGTTGCCTCGGTGTCCTAGCCCCTAGAACCTCACAGCCCATTTCTGCGATCTTGGCAGAAAATGATGCAGCAATGATTGCGGGTAGAGCGATTACGTCAACCCTGTCATCTGACAATTCTTGAATCGCCTGAGAGAAGTCAACCATCGGTTCGAATGAAATTTCTAAATCCTCGTAGAGCGAAGCTTCGAGGTTGGAAGAGAGTCGGTTTTTTACTATGCAGTCAGGGCTGTCTAGGGTTCCAATAACTACTCTATCCTTCATCGCATCCACCTCTTTGGGAGGGAGCACGCTACATGCCCAGCTGAGCGGTGTGCACTCTTGTTGATATATGCGACCCTTGCAGCAGCGGGATGCAATGAGTGTGATCCAAAGAGGGATGGATACGATAGATTCGGTAAGGGACCTTTTTGAGGACTCCTTGGAAGAATTTGTAATGGAAAGAAGTTCGATGGCTAGGGAAGAGCCAGCTATGTCGCTAGCCATGGAGATCCTAATGGCCGGTGGCAAGAGGTACAGGCCGATACTTGGTTTATTGGCATATGAGGCCTCTGGAGGGGAGGATATATCCGAGGCGATGGGATTGGCCATTTCTGCGGAATTATTGCATACTGCGACTCTTATTCATGATGATATCTACGATCAGACGAAGACTCGGAGAGGGAGGCCGACACTGCATTTGTCACATGGCTTGGCTCATGCCATAATTGCAGGAGATTATCTTTTTGTGCTAGGCTATGAGCTAGGGGCCAAGCATTCATCCAGGATTGTGAAGATTGTAGCAGAGAGCTGTGCAGGGATCGCTTCCGGGGAATTAAAGCAATTCAGACATATTGGTGATTTAGCGACCACTCCAGAGGACTACTATGCCATAATTGATGGCAAAACAGCAGGGCCATTCTCGGCCGGGTGCGAGTGCTCGGCGATAATTGCGGGGGCTAACGAGGGAGATGTCGGGAGAATGCGTGATTTCGGAATGGAAGTAGGAAGAGCCTTCCAGATTGTTGATGATTTACTAGATTTGACTGGTGACGAGTCCATGGGCAAGCCAAAGGGTACTGATGTACACGAAGGAAAGATGACCTTGCCACTTATTCATGCACTTACTATGCTCCATGGCCCGGATCGAGAGCAACTGGCGGACGTATTGACTAACTTCAGCGATCGCAGATGGGAGGAGCTAATCGAGCTAATCAATAAGTCCGGGTCGCTGGATTATGCCAAGCAACTGATTTGCAACCACCTAGACAGGGGCCTCGATCTGATTAGGGGGCTTCCAGAATCTCGGGCAAGGGAGATGTTGGCCGAGGTAGTGGAGATTTCGCGGAACAGGGAGTCTTGATGGGGGCTATCGATTGCCTGCGATAAGAAAATGGGACGTCATAGTTGTTGGTGGTGGTCCTGCTGGAAGTACCACAGCTAGATATGCTGCGGAGAGTGGCCTTAGCGTTATAGTAGTGGATAGTAGGGAAGCTATTGGCTCGCCGCTCCAGTGTGGAGAATTGGTGCCTTCAAATGAGGAAATGAAAAAATTATGCCCTGATGTACCTGAAATAGACGAATTGTTCGTAACGCCTGAGCATGCAATATCAAGAAGAACTGGAAAAATGAGCTTGGTCCCGCCGAACGGGAGGCCTTTGGTTTTTGATTTCGAGGGATTGGTTCTCGATAGGGTGGCCCATGACAGAGCCTTGGTCGAGTTAGCTGAATCAAAAGGGGCGGAGTTTCTGCTAGGAAGAAGAGTTGCGAGCGTAGAGGGTGATTCTGTAATTCTCGAGGATGGTGAGATACTGGAAGGTGATGTCATCGTAGGTGCTGGTGGGCACAATGACCCAATCCGTAGGCAGATATGGGATGAAGAGTCAATGAATATTCCAGTCAAGTTTGTTCTGATGTCTGGAAGCCATACTGATGCAATCGAACTACACTTTGGATCTATGGCGCCTGGAGGCTATGCTTGGGTTTTCCCCAAAGAGTCAGGATCGAACATTGGAGTGGGTATTCAGAGAAAAATGGCTCGCGGTAAGAGCTTGAATAGGTATTCAGAAGAGTTTTTTTCCAAATTTGAAGGAGATGTTTCCTTCACTGGAGCCGGGTCCCTACCTATGTCTGGAACCATAAGGGATTTTGTCAAAGGCAATTATGTTCTGGTTGGCGATGCAGCGGGAATGGTCCTTCCATCGAACGGAGCTGGCATCACTATCGCGATGATTGGGGGGAGGATTGCCGGACTTTCGATAGCTAGGCATCTGAAAGAGGGCATTCCATTGGAAGAATACCAGTTGCAGTGGAATCGCCAGATGGGCAAAGTAATGAGAAACTCAAAAAGATCTTTCAAATTAGGAAGCCTAATTTTTAGATTACCCGACTGGATCCTGAACATGGCATTTAACCGAATAACAAAATCAATAATTTGGAGGGCCATAACCTGTCGAAAGATGTTTGTTATCATATAGGGCATTGGGCACTCCAAATCGTAGCCATACCTGGGAAGATTACTCGAGAAGAGGTTTCTTTGAAGCCGACATCGGAGATCATTCTGACGTAATCTCTAGTTGTTCCAAAGCTCGAGTATGTCTTTGTAAGCCATTTCCAAGGGTGATCTGGGGTTCGGCAAACTATCCGTGCGTACGTACCTACCCAAATTTTCATCCACATCAAGCCTACCACCCCATGGAGCCTATTCATTTTAGCTGGATCAACGATAATCAACTTTCCACCCGGTCTGAGGACTCGAAGGCACTCTTGGAGGCCTTGGCGCTTGTCGAACCAATCTCTAAATGAAAATAGAGAACAAATTGAATCGAAAGAATTGTCCTCGAAAGGAAGTTCTTCGGCCTTTCCAAGAACAAAATCTGCCAATTCGTCTCCCCTTACTTTTCTTGCTGTGTTTACTCTCTGTTCTGCGACTTGGAGCATCTCTGGGATAGGGTCCAGGCAAACAAGTTCGTGGCCAATCAAATCTTCGGCGAAGCTTCCGGGTCCGCATCCAATCTCCAAGACCTTGCCATCCGGCAGCATTTTCCTTACCATCTTCCGCCATCTGGAAACCTGACCCAAGGTAGCAAAACGATTTACCCGATCGTATAGTGGAATGGTTGCAAGCAGATTTCTCTGCAATTCCTCCCAGTCTTCTTGGCCCATTCGCTCTGCATCCACGGACCTCTCGCCTAGATTGACGTATTTGGATGGTTCCGAAGTTGGCTAAAATGGTTGTATGATGAGTAGTGGCCACAAGGTTATCATGATAAACTACACATTTCTCGCAAACGCACCTTAGGTGGAGATTATGGCCAGAGAGGATGTACTAAGTGCAATCAGGGATGCTGAAAATGCGGCCAAGGTTACTCTCGAGGAAGCGAAGACTGAGGCTTCGGAGATAATGGCAAAGGCTAGGTTGGCGGCTACAGAAATCATCCAACATGGTAGGTCGGATTCTGATGCCAGCAGTCAAGGAAAGATTGCTGAAGCAAGAAGTGTGGCTGAGAAGGAGGCAGGGAAAGTTTCCGAAGAAGGGGATTCTTCAATAAAATCGATTCATGATGGTGGTGAAGTCAGCAGGGAAAAGGCTGTTTCAGTTGTTCTTGACTCGTTTAGGTCATAATTTGGTCAGGTTTTCCAATGTCACAGATAAATACCCAGCAAATGGGGAGAATGGTTGCTGCTGGAATCAAAACCAAGCTTGATGAAACCATTGGCGTTCTAGCTGAGCTAGGTGCCCTTCACATTATTGACTATGATGGTTCCGAAGACGGTTTTACACTTGGCTCTCCGGGACCCAATTCTGAAGAAATTGGAAGAGACCTTGTTAAGGCGAGGGCTGCTTCTTCCATTGTTTCTGCATCGGGCCCTGACAAGCCTGTATCGTCTGAGCCGGTTAGGAGATCACTGGACTCTGATATGCCACAGAGGATCGACTATCTGCTGGAGAGAAGTTCTAGGATTGATGAGCTTGACAATGAAATAGCATCCTTTGAAGAGGAAGAGGGGCGCTTATCGGATGTGGCGCCCCTTGGGATAGATGTTGGACTACTAGATGGCTTCGAAAGCCTAACCTGTTTCGTTGGAACTGTCGAGGATTTGGGCGTTGCAGAGGCGGCGGCTGCTCCTGGAATGTTTTTCCATGCTAAGCATGGCAAAAAGAGGATTGTGGCAGTTTTTGTTCGGAATGAGAGTGCTGCTGAAGTAGCCGCCAACTTGGAGGATGCGGGTTTCGAATCTGTACAGATTCCAGATGGTGACGGCTCGGCCTCTGAGAGATTGCGGGAGATGAGTGAATCCAGAAAATCTTTGGAGTTGGAAAGGAGCGGCTTGGAAGCCGAGCTTGAAGATTGGAAGAAAGAAAATGGTGAGATGTTGGTTTGTGGGTTAGAGGTCCTTGAGAGGGACCATGACGTTCTAACAGCTCCCGTGAGAGTCGCTGTATCGGATCACGCATTTGTGATAGATGGGTGGCTTGTGATGGAAAGGGCGGAAGAAGTTAGGAAAGAGTTGAGCTCGACTTGTCTTTTCGTTGAAATCTCGCCATTCGAGATTGAAGCTGGAGGAGGGGGGCATGGGCATTCAGACCACCACCATCACCAAGAAATGCCGCCAATAGCGTTTCAGGAGAGGAGCTCAAGCAAACCCATGGAACTGCTCACTGATGCCGTTGGCAGGCCCGCGTATGGCAGAGTCGATCCGACTATTTTCATGTTCGTTACATATCCAATTTTCTTTGGCATCATGCTAGGTGATATGGCATACGGACTCGTAACAATGGGGCTTGGAACCCTTCTAATTAGCAAATCTGGAACGAATGAAATGCTAAAGATGGGGGGAAAGTTTCTGATTTATATTGGATTTGGGACTGTTGTTTTCGGATATTTGTATGCAGAGTTTGCAGGATGGGAAATATTCCCGCACCATGGTAGCAACCCTGCTGAGGCATTGGCATTACTATACCCA
>Ga0066849_10000220_pt1 | contig 21873 bp, 19 predicted proteins | sample ETNtaG_9_FD_65492 | JGI IMG/M metagenome (GOLD analysis project Ga0066849, IMG submission 65492) | Marine microbial and viral communities from oxygen minimum zone, Eastern Pacific Ocean - ETNP201406SV69 | ecosystem: Environmental > Aquatic > Marine > Oceanic | place: Pacific Ocean: Eastern... | reverse complement strand
CCCAGTCTTTCCTTACAACATCATATTCACTATTATTATTTGTAAGAAATGTAACTTGCTCATTTGGGTCAAGGTTTATGTTGGCGCAATGACTTATGGTTATATCCATTTGTTCTCCAACATTGAATTCTCGCGGTGGCACGTTTTTTTTAATTTTCATTCTTTCCATTCCCAATCATTTATGATGAAATCTTCAATATGCCAAATTCCGTTATGTTTTTGTTTCCAGATATCTTTATTTCTAAATTTTTCAATTATAGCATAAAACTCTTCTTCATCAATATGAACAAAATCACAGAATTTTTTTATGTCATTTACTGGTTTTTGGCTTCCGATTTTTTTTAAAATATTAAGCGCTTCATCTCTAGATAACCTATCGTTTCTTATTTCTAAAGATAAATTATCAAATAATCTAGTCATCCCAAATTTATACCATTTGATATAATGATGAATAGATATAAAATCACAGTCTATATCCGCATAGTTATAATAACCAACTTTTGCACCCTTTGTTCTTACTTTAAAGCCATTTTTCTGCGCTACCGATAAGGTTTCTTGAGGATCCCAATTAAAATAGTATCCTAAAAATATGGCTCTTATGTTTTTCAATTGATCGCTTGAGGGTCCAAAATAGGGTGTCAAATCTTTTTTAGATAAGTCGTCTGAAATCCAATCTTGAGCGGATGTTCCATGGGTGACACCATATTTTTTAAGCCAGTTTTCATCAAGTAAAAAACCTTTGTCTTCATCATCGCCACCATATTCAAATGCTGAGTTTTCACCATAGATAATTAGGGGAATATTAAATTTAGAAGCAATGCTTAAAGGAATGTTAAAAAGAGCCATATGCATTGGCAGCGCAGTCGTGCCATAGCTCTTTAAGGATTTCAACATAAACTTACGTTCAACTTTAGGATTTATTTGGTAATCAATATGGTCAATGCCAAGCTTAATCAAGTTTTCTAAATTCTTTTCACCTATTCGAGTTCGAGCTGGTGTTTTCCAAGTAACGGCTAACGGATTTAATCCATAGCTTAGACATTTAACAACTTGCCATGTACTATCTTTGCCGCCACTTACTGGAATAATACAATCATAACCTTTGCTTTTTAATTTTGAATTTTTTAGAACTTCCTTGAATGCTTTTTTTCTTTCAGTCCAATTTATGATATTCTTTTTTTCAAAGCTTGATTTGCAAGCGTTACATATTCCATCAGAATAAATCAAGAGTCCAGGACGTGTGTCAGGAAGAATGCATTGGGTACAATATTTCATTACGAAAAATTTTCTAAAAAGATTTTAGTATTCATAAAATTAAACATGAATTTTTTATAACTATTCTCAAAGTATTTTTTACTTACAAGCTTTTCAATCTTTTCTTTTTTTATGATATCAAATATTGGACTATCAGATAATAAGTAATCAACAGATTGGGGGTCATTTAAGTTAATTAGAGAATTTATTGATGCGTTAAAGCCTATTTTTCGCCTATCCGTTCTTACTTTTTCATTAAGAATTCCAGAAACTGCCTCCCTTAAAACATATTTACCAAATCCATTAATTATGAGGTGCTCATTTGGGATTGAGTATGAAAAATCAAATAGATTTACATCTAAAAAGGGGCTTCTATTTTCAACTGAATACATCATTGAGTTCAAATCATCTTCATGGAGAATTACTGGGGTTGCCTCATGAAATAGTTCATTAAGCATTCGATTTCTTAGTAAAGAGTCTGTAAACTTTTTTTCTGAGTACTCAAGTGAAAAATCCTCAATTAGAAAAGATGCAAAAACATCACTATTAAGATAATTGTGTTCACGAAATGATTCATTTTCAAAATATAGTTTAGGATTTTTAAGATACGGGTTTCTAATAAATTTCCCTGTATATCTTTTCCATTCATCAAGAAATTGATTAAAATCAGGGTGATTTCTCATTTCAAATAAATGCAGATTAAAGTGATCGTAATAACCTGTAAAAAGCTCATCGGCAGAAGTTCCAGAAATAGCTACTTTGAAACCATTTTCACTAATTTTTTCTGATAGCATTGAATGAACTAAATATGAAATCGTAGCTACAGGTGAATCATGGTAATTAATTAAATCTTCAAGCCTACTTGTGACCTTGTTTAATTCTAAGTCTATTAAGTAGCTCTTGCACCCTATGTCATCTATTGTACTTTTAATATTTTCTGACTCATTATATCTTGAATCTTTATCAATTATTGAGAATGTAGTTACGTCATAATTAAATTCTTTTTTTGCAATAGAAGCCAGCGAAGCTGAATCAACCCCTCCGCTAAGGCAAAAAGCAAGTTTAACATCAGACCTAAGGCGTAACTTCATACTGTTGAGCAAATGATGTTTTGTCCCTTCGATAGCATCATTTAATGTCATGTTCAAAATTTTATTTTGGGGTTTCCAAAATTTATACTGATTACAGTTAAGGTTTAAATCAATTGTTATGTTTGATGCATGTTCAAGAGATTTTACATTTTCAAAATACGTATCTTTTGTTTTGTTCAAAAATTTGTAACCATAAACTAGATATCTCTTTATATGTTCATAATTAATTTCAAGTTTTGTGTTTACAAGATTTTGAATGGCTTTTATTTCAGAGCCAAAATAAAAGCCATTATTAGTTTTATAATAATACAGTGGTTTCTCAGCAAATCTATCTCGAGATAAAAAAAGTTTTTGTTTCCTATTATCCCAAATTGCAAATGCCCACATTCCATTAAATTTATTAACACAATCTTCGCCGTATTCAAGATATGATTTTAATAATACCTCTGTATCTGAATTTGTAGAAAATGAATGACCCTTATCCTGTAAATCTTTTTTTAATTCAATATAGTTATATATTTCCCCATTATAGATTAAAGTGCAGTTGTCAAAAGAAAAAGGCTGATTGGAGCGATTGTCAATATCAATAATACTTAAGCGAGAGTGGAGTAAATAAATTAAAGTTTCGTTTTCATTAAATACTTTATACCCTTGATTATCGGGTCCTCTTTTGCGCATCGAATCTAATGTTGAATGTATTGATTCTTCATTTATAGGATTTTTTCCAATGTAACCAGCAATTCCACACATTGCAACTATAGGACCATAACTCTTTTTAAGTGAAAAAGTGAATCAAAGCTTAGCTTATTAACCCCATCAATTGCTGTAGGGCAACACTCTATTTTATTCTTTTTTAAAAAATCGATTGTGTTTTCGTTAAAATCAATTTCCTGACCTTCTGGATATGAATAGTGATGAGAAACAATATCTGCTTTATCTTTTAAAAATTTAATCGAGCTTGAGATTTCTCTTTCAGATTCATTTGATTTTAAGGACCCTAAGCTTAAATGATTATGGCTATGGCCACCTATAGAAAAAAGGTCGTGATAATGTATGCTTTTAACTTGCTCCCAATTCATTTTTTGATCCAAATGATGATTATTTGATTCAATTTTTTCGATACCTGTTTGTTTGAATATTTTATCAACAATTAAATTAGGATTATATAGCTGCTGGTTTGATTTGACTTTTTCACGAATTATTGATAAATATTCTATTTTTTTAACAGGGCTATCTAGAATCACAGCGCTTTTATCCCACGGAAGTTTTAATGACAAGCTTTCTTTTAGCTCAAAACAATACTCAATTTGGTCAATCCAAGACATGAGATTTTTTTCAACCAAATTTGTTGAAACGTAAAAAGTTGCTGGAATTTGCAATTTTTCTAATATAGGAACTGCTATGGAGTAATTATTTTCAAATCCGTCATCAAAAGTTATAGAAAATGAATTGGGCGGTAGTTTTTTTTCAGCTTTATGAAGCAGTATTAAGTTATCTAAAGAAATTGGGTTGCCCACCTTCTTCAGCTCTATTAATAATTTTTCAAATTCGACTGATAAAATATGCTTGTTATTATAATTCCTTACCTTGGATTTATTTTCGCTAACAACTCCATGAAATAAATAGATTGAATAGGTGTCATTTGAAAGTTTATTTATATAATTATTAACATTAATCATAGTTTACCAACAAAGTTATTAAAGTTATTTAGGCAAATTTCTTTTAGGGCTGAAGGCATAAATGAATAATATCTACCTTTCATTGTTTGAGGCACTGAACTAAAATTATTTTTCTTATGGAAAGTATTTAATGCCTTAAGAACGATATCAATACATATTTTTGTATTTTCAGCCCTGAGAGAATAAAGGTTGCTTTTATTGTTTAATTTTATTTTTGATATATCTATTATTCCTCCATCGTCTAAAAATGAATTCAGTCTATGCAAAGTTACAACTAGCTGGGAAAAGTCTTTGTGGTATATTGCCCATAAATGACTATCAAGCCCTCTATAAAATTGAGGATCGCCTCCATGTAGATTTATAAACCCATTTGGACAAATATTGATTAAATCTTTTTTAATTATGCCTGTACCAAATGTGATAATTACGTTTGGTCTTATTGAATTTATATCATCGACGCATTTTCCTTTATTGACACTATCATAAAATTTTGTATTAGCAAAATCTTTGAATTCAATTTTTTGATTTTTAAGCAATGCTTTATTCTCATATTCATCTCTGATTTTTTCAATAGGATGGAAAGTGTCAAAATTCGGTTTAAGAAGATTTGTTTCAATGATAATCTTACTTAGTTTATAATTTTCTGATAATTTCTGAGCAAAGAAAATGTGATGAGGTGTATTAGTCGTTAATAAAACTATTTTCATTCTATTTATTTTAGGTACTTATCAAGAATATTTTCACCTTTACTAATTTTGGAAACAACGGTTTTTCCAAGTATTTTGTATTCTTCTCCTGGTTGCATACCACCACTGGGTCTCACCCAATTTATATCCTCCTTTTTAACAATATCGCCTTTTGTTAAGTCTTTTTTTGCCACTATAGAGCGTCTTACCTCGGAAAGTATTTTAATTTCAGGGGGTTGTTGTTTTTTTTGACCGTCTCCAAAATAAATCTCTACTTTTCGTATGCTTTCTACTAATTCCTTCATTTCTTTAGGGTCAGATGAAAGCTGATGGTCTCGAAAATCAGAGTGGTTTTTATCAATGGTGAAGTGCTTTTCAATAATCTTTGCTCCTATACAGACAGCTGCTATAGACGCACTCTTTCCAAGAGTATGGTCTGAATACCCAATTGTACAGTCAAAAATATTTTGCATTGTCTTAATAGCATTTAAGTTTGCATACGGTGCATCAACAGGATATGCAGTTACACAATGCAATAAAGCTAGATCTTGCTTAATATTATTTTCTGACCAAGTTCTTTCAACTAGTTTTTTTGTTTTTTTGATAAGGTCTATATCAGCTAAACCAGTAGATATAATTAAGGGTTTTCCGATTTTTGATACTGCTTTAATCAAAGGAAAAAAATTATTATCTCCTGAGGATATTTTTAAAGCATCAACAAATTCACTAAGAAAAGATGCGCTTTCAATATCAAATGGTGTTGAAATAAATGATAGCCCCATTTTTTTTGCATAAAAACTAAGCTTCTCAAATTCATTGAAAGACAATTCGAAACTTTTAATCTTTTCAAAGCGCTCTTTATTTTTTGAGTTTATATATAACTCTGTTTTGAAAGTCTGAAACTTTACAGCATCAACACCTGCTTCTGCTGCTAGACCAATCATCTCCTCTGCTAGTGAATAACTACCCTCATGATTATTGCCTATTTCAGCAATAATGAAAGTTTTATCGTTTAAATCTGTAGAGTTAATCTTCATTTACTATGAAAATGAAAAACATAATTTGATTCTGAAAATTTAAAACCAAGTTTCTGGTAAAGCTTTATAGAAGGGGTGTTGCTAATTTGTGTTCCAACTCTAACTGAAGAGTGTCGAATATTATTAACAGCAAACTGAATTAGTCCGCAACCCAACTTTCTCCCTCTAGCTTTCTTATCAACCGCAATTAGGTCGATAATTATAACATCATCAGAAAATATCAATTGTAAAAAAGCAGCCACTTTACCATCAACAAATCCAAGAATCATCTGATTACCTCTGTGCCCTAAAAAAAAATTTTCAGCCCAGCTATACTTAATCAAATCTGCGGTATTGTTATTTATTTTAGGGTCTTGATGAAAACGAGAATATTTGAAGTTATTTTTTGCTAGACTAGCGACTGAATTCTTGTGTTTTCCTTCTGCGAATTTAATTTCAACGTTTTTATCATTAAATTTTTCAACTAGAGAACCAGATTTCAATTCAAATACAACGTTAGTATCAATTAACTTAAAATTTTTGCTCTCAAGAAAAATAGATTTTTCAATATTATTTGTTTTGATCTTTGAGTATACAAAAATCTTTCTTTCTTGATTGTCGTTAGTAAATTTTTTCCAATTTTTTGAGAGCTCCTTGGTACTGAGACCGTTCATTCTGAACTGAAAAGTATTTGATAATAGATGCTCTGAGAGCCACTGGTCTTTTATAAAAAAATTATCCAAGGTGTTTACTTTTTTGTAAATTCCATAATTTTTTATACCACTCTATATATTTCGGGTAACCGTTTTCGATTGAAAAATTTGGTTTGTATCCAAGGAGTTTTTGTGCTTTTTCAATGGATAAAGTACCTCTGTCGGGTGTCAATTTATCTTTAGGTTGATAGTTAATATTTATGTTTTTAAATGATTTTTTTAATATTTCAGCTAGATCACCTATACTTCTTGCCTGTCCATAGGTTAAGTTAAAAGTTTCATTTATAGCATTTTCGTTCTCAATTGTTAGTGTGACGCCTTGTATTAAGTCATCGATATAGGTAAAGTCTAACTTGTCGCTACCATCGCCTGTCAGGTTAATGTCTAAACCTTGAACTGCATTTTCAATAAATATTTGACCAACCCTCCTACTTACACATCGCTCTCCGTAAAGAGCAGATGGCCTAATTATTGTATAAGGGATATCAAAAACTCTATGATACGCTTTAATAATTAGCTCTCCAGAATATTTCAAGGTTCCATATATCCCTAATGGGTTGCATGGAGTCTCTTCTGTTACAATATTGCTCTCAAAATTTCCATAGGCCATGCTAGATGAAAAATATATCACATGAGTATTGAGGCTTCTAGCTATATCTAAAGTATTTTCTAATGTTCTCAATGTATGATCGAAAGTTGTATGAGGATCTTTATTGGATTTATTGGCATGGGAAACTGCTGCTAGCTGAACTATAACATCTGGCTTTGCATGGTCAAGAAGCTTACTAATTGCGTTATAATTACGCGCATCTTCTATGTTAATTTCTATATCACTATCATGAAGTAAATCCATTCTCTGGTTAAGTATAGACCAGTAAAGCTTACGATTTTTGATTTCCTTATTCGTAAATGATAGCATATTATTTACAGCAAGGCAATCTATGATTATTGGTTCATGACCTCTATCTTTTAAGGATAACGCAAGATTGTGACCTATAAATCCAGCTCCACCTATTAATGCAATTTTCTTAGATTTCATATTTTACTTTAATTCTCCAGAGCTTCTAAAAGAACACTACAAACGTATTCTATTTCACTTTGTTTTAATTTAGGATGGACAGGTAAAGATATGCTTTGATTTCCATAAAAAACAGCGTTTGGAAAATCTGCATCTCTATATCCATACTTATTTTTGTAATAAGCCATCAATGGTACAGGAGTTGCGTAATGTATGCTTACTCCTATATTTTTTTGTTTTAAATCTAAGAGTATTTTATCTCTATCAACAGATTCATTTAAAATTACTTGAAATAAAAAATATGAATTATTCTTTGAATATTCTGAAAACTTGATTCGACTATCTTCTTTTAATAATTGAGAATAAAAAATAGCGTTGCTTCTGCGGCTTTCTACATTTTCATTATATCTTTCCATTTGGCCAACGCCAAGAGCTGCCTGAAAATCCGTCATTCTGTAGTTATAGCCAAGGCTCTTTACATCATATACTCCAGGTTTTTCTCTTAGCTCAGGAGGTGTGTCGATGCCAAATGCTTTTAATTTATTAATATTATCTATGAATTCACTGTCATTTGAAATAACAATACCGCCTTCTCCAGTAGTTATTTGCTTGGTTGGGTAAAATGAGAAGTTTCCAGTTTTTCCAAAATTTCCAACGTGCATATCATTAAAAGTCGTACCTACTGCATGAGCACAGTCCTCAATAAGAAGTAAATTATAATTTTCGCATAATGATTGAATTTGATTCATATCACAAGGGACTCCTGCCATGTGAACGGGAATAATTCCTTTTGTGTTAGGATTAATTTTCTCTTCCAATGTATTTGATAATATATTTCCATCTACTGGATCTACATCAATAAAGACTGGCTTAGCCCCACACAGCTCAACAGCATGTGCTGTTGCTGTATGGGTTTGAGCTGGAACCAAGACTTCATCGCCATCATGAAAACCTGAAGCAAGACATGATAAGTGCAATCCAGCTGTACAATTAGATACTGTTGCTGCATAGTTTGCTCCAGTATATTCACAAAATAAATCTTCAAGCTTTTTGGAAAATTTACCGTGAGCAAGCCATCCACTTTTGATAACATCTACCATAGACTGAATATCGCTATCAATAATGTCTGGAGCAGAAAAATCTATCTTTTTATCATTAGTCATTTTTACCAAATTTACCAAAAAAGTGTAATTAAAATTTAATTCTAAAATAAATATTGATTTTCAACTTTTTCTCAATTTTTTGGATTAATTTTTGTTTATGATTAGTTTGTTTAAATCAAATATTATTGATCTTCAATTAATGTCAATAATATTTTTAACAATTTATTTTAATGGATTTTATTTATTAAGCAAAATTCCTAAAATAGATAAAAACATTGTATCATTACAATTTGGCATTGGAAGTCTTCCAATTAGCTTTGCAGCAACTTTTTTGCTTTTTTTTGGACAACTTTCATTAATTAATGTTATAATACTTTTAGTATTGCTCCAATACCCTTTAGTTAATTGGCTGATTACTAACCGTTCTAAAATTGATACTAAAAAATTATTCTCTCCGGAAAGTTATTATATTTCATTTATAGTAATTATTTTTTTATTTATTATTATTTCTAGTACAGAATTTCTTACATCTGGAGATAAATATAGATGGATTGCTATTGGAGAATTTGTCAGTAATAAAGGGTATGTTGATGTCAGCTATGATTTTAGGAATATGTCTCCTTTTTACGCTGAAACTTTTCTGCTCCTTGGAATGGTTTTACGAAATGAATCTCTTGCATTAATGATTAATACTTTTTTCCCTCTTTTTCTAACAATTTCTATTTTTGAATTTCTAAACAAAGAGAAGAATGTGCCAAAAATATTCTCTCTTTTAATGGTGCTTCTTTTTATCTCCAACCACTCTTTCTTAATTGACTCAATAAGGGGATATATAAGTAGCATAGTTGCATTGTATTTATGGCTTGTGTTTTATTGTTTATATAAATGGATTAATACAAAAAATATTAATTACTATTTTATTTCTATAATATTTGCGGGTTTTGCATCAGGAACTAAGATTCATGGGTTGTTTTGCGTAATCCTTTTTAGCGTTCTTATATTTGCTAGATTTTCCTCAAAAAATAAACCATACTTTAATATCAAAAATGTTTTATACCCTTCTTTCTTTCTTCTAGGGTCAATATTAATTTCTTCACCCTGGTATATAAAAAATGTATTTTATACCGGAGACCTATTTTATCCGTACCTATCTTCCAACTTTTATGCTAACATTGGACAAAATTCTAGCCTGACTAATCCTGAAAATTGGTCAGGCGTTGAACCAACTTTTGTTAATTTTTTTCAATCAATATTCATTTTAATCAAAGAGCCAAATTTATTTCTTTATGGACTTGATTTTGGGATACTGTTTTTTGCGTTAATTCCATTTCTTTTTTTAGATCTGAATAATAAAAAAAATAGACTGATTAATGTTTTTTCCATTTTTTTTATATTCTCATATTATAGCTTTTGGTTTTTCACTCATCAAAATGTTAGGTACTTATTATACGTTTACCCAATTGTTTTTAGTTTAGGGATGGTAAATTTGTTTTATTATTCTAAGTTATATTTCAATATTAGATTTTTCAGATTTGTAGCTTTTTTTGGAATTTTTTTAATGAGTATTAATGGCTTATTCCATATTGCAATGTTCTCTAATTGGTGGATTAAATATAAAAGCATTTCCAAAGAGGAGTTTATGTTAAGCGATTCAAACCCTTTAAGATGTTTAGAAATTGATAGGATTATTAATAATGATTTAAATGAAAACCCCAGAGTTATTTCTAATTTGAGAGATTTACTATATTTAGAAACTCCAGTTAAGTATGAGAACGTATGGTATGATAATATAGTGTCTAACAAAACTAATGTAGATTTAGACAGCTTAATTAAAAAATATAAAATGAATGGATATACTCATTTAATTTTCAAAGATTTTGGAAATAGTGATTCGCATAAAAGACTTCTTGAGGTTGGCTGTACAAACATAACTGAAATAACTGATAATTTTACTATATATAGGTTGTGATTTTTATGCTATCTAATAAATTTTGTTCTACCTTAGCATGGGTTTGGCTTATATTAATTATATGTATCTATGTTCATATCAATCTAATAGTTAGATTGATATGAAAATTTTAAAAATTAAAAACGATAAATATGATAAAAACATGCTGGGTATGCGGTGGCTCTTCTTTTAATAAAGTAAAATCCTCAAATATCAATTCCGATATTACTGCTCAATCTTTTGCAATTACCGATAAAAAATATGGTGTTACCCTAGATATATTTAAATGCGGAGATTGCGGTTTTTTGCAATGTCATAATTTTCCCGATGTCTTAAAATATTACGAAGATATGGAGGATGAAGGTTATGAAGATTCAAGTAAGCAGCGCATGATTCAAATGAAAAGAATAGTTAAGTCAGTAAAAAAGTATAAAAAAACAGGGAGCTTTCTTGATGTTGGTGCTGGATCCGGCTTGCTGGTTTCTGAAGCTAAAAAGGCTTCATTTGAAGCTGAAGGTGTAGAACCAAGTGTATGGTTACAAAAAATTGCTGAAAAAAAAGGCTTAAATGTTCACCTTGGAATTCTTTCTGATATGCAAACAGCTAAGAGCTTTGATGTTGTAAGCATTATAGATGTTATTGAGCATGTTGAAAATCCTCTTTCACTCCTTGAGGATGTAAAAGAAAAAATGAATGATGAATCTGTAGGAATTATTGTAACGCCAGACTGTAAATCATTTATGGCAAAATTACTTGGGTGGAACTGGTGGCATTATAGAGTAGCACACATTGGTTATTTTGATGAAAATACAATAAAGCTTATTTTAAAAAAATCTGGGTTTAACATACTATCTATTGCTAGACCAAACTGGTACTTTCCAGCGGATTACTTAATTAAAAGACTATCAACTTATTTACCATTTTTAAAATTTTTGCCATTACCTAGGTTTTTCTCAAAAATTACTATACCGTTAAACCTGTTTGATTCAATGCAAATTGTTATTGAGAAAGATAAGGGATGATAAAATCATATTTTAAAATAGCTCGTTTTGACCATTGGTTTAAAAATATTTTTGTTTTGCCGGGTTTTCTTTTTTCTTATGCATTGATTGGTGAAATTGATTTTGAGTATGATTTTTTATTTAAAATTATAATTGGCCTAATTGGAATTGGCTTTATAGCTTCTGCAAACTATACCATCAATGAATACTTAGATGCTGAATTTGACAGATTTCATCCAATAAAAAAGGATAGAGCAGGTGCCAAAGGTGAGCTAAAAATCAATTTAGTTATAATTCAATACTTATTATTAGTTATTCTAGGATTGGCAATATCACTTTTTTTTGTAAACAGAGCTTTTGCATATATAAATATAGTATTTTTAATTATGGGAGTTTTATACAACGTTAAGCCATTTAGAACAAAAGATAAGCCATTTATAGATGTTTTATCAGAATCAATAAATAATCCAATTCGATTTTTACTTGGATGGGTGATTATATCGCCATACATATTTCCACCAACAAGCATCTTATTTTCTTATTGGTTTGGTGGTGCATTTCTGATGGCTATAAAAAGACTGTCTGAATACCGATCTATAAATAATCCTGAGTTAGCGGGTAAGTATAGGAGTTCATTCAAATTTTACAATGAAAACAATTTACTCTTAAGTTCTTTCTTTTATGCTCTGAATTCCGTTTTTTTCCTTGGGATTTTCTTAATAAAGTATAGAATAGAGTTCTTATTATCTTTCCCTATAGTTTCTGCGCTATTTACAATCTATCTTCATCTAGGATTAATGGAAAATTCAATCACACAAACTCCAGAAAAGCTCTATAAATCCAAATCATTTTTAATTTTCTGCATATTATCATTGATTATAATTTTAACTTTATACTTCGTCGATATTAATTTTCTAAACATTTTAATCAATCCCATAAATTTTAAATAAAAGATTATTGACACAAAAAAAATTGAATAAAAGCATAGTTATTTTTGATTTGGATAAGACAATTACCAAATTTGATACATATATACCATTTTTGATAACAGCTTTAATTTATAGACCATACAGATTAATTTTCACAATACATCTACCGTTGCTAATCTTATTAAATAAGCTAGGTTTTCTTTCATCAACAAAATTGAAATTATTTTTTCTCAAATCAATACTTGAAGGTATTAGTGTCGATAAATTGAAAAGGATAACAAAATTATTTGTAAAAGTTCAATTAAAAGCAAACATAAGAAAGCGTGCACTTGAAAACATTTTAAAACATAAAGATAATGGAGATATATTAATTTTGGCAAGCGCAAGTTTTGATTTTTATGTTAATTCTTTAGCTACAGAATTGCATTTTGATCATATTTTTTCAACCAAATCTTGTTGGTCTCCAAATAATAAACTACTACCTAAGATCAATGGCGACAATCTAAAAGGAGATAAAAAAGTTGATTTAATTATGGATTCATTAGATTACAGCTTCATAAAAGAAAATGTAGTTTGCTATTCTGATCATATATCAGACTTACCATTATTCACTTTTGCAGACCAGGCATTTGTAGTAAATCCAAAATCAAGTATGAAAAAAATTGCAAAAAAGAGAGATTATATTATTTTACAATGGTAGCTTATCTTATGAATGAAAGATTTCTTTTATTTTTTAATTATTAGAAATCTAAAAGTAGTATTTGATTTTTTCTTTTTTTCCGCTTTTAATTGCTTCCTCAGCTGAGAAGCATACGGACATTAGATTATATATATCTTTCTCAATAACAATCGGGGCTTTTGATTTGTCTATTATAGAATCTATAAAACTATAAATCAAATTTTTTCTTGATTCTTTCTCTGGGTAAGGCTCATTTAATAAAATAGGAGCTTCATTATTATCAGAAGTATTTAAATAATAGGCTTCGTTTAAATTATGTATAGCTGTTAGGTTATTTCCAAAAATCTTGAGGCCGTGAAAGTGGGGATGTATGCAACCCCCATTACCAGTTAATTTTACTATTGTTCCATTTTCAAATTCTAAAAGAATAACTGCAAAGCTATTATACTTTAAGTTTGAATTCTTTGTAGAGATTTTGTTAGCCATAGCTTGAGCGTATACAGGCTTGTCATTTAACAACCACATAATTAAATCAATCATGTGAATAGCTGCGCCATGAATTATCGAATAAAAATCTATTTCTGCCCTCCAACCAAATAATTTCTCTTTTCTACCCCAATAGTAGTCTCCCTCTAAATAAAAAACTTCTCCAAATTCACCATTTTTTATATCGTTTCTTATTTTTAAAAACCTAGAATTTGTTCTTAGCGCTAAATTTGATGATAGCTTTGTTTCGGGGTTATTATTTTTTGCTTCAATTATCTTGATCAGCTCTTCAGGATGAAGACATAATGGTTTTTCAGCCATCACATGCTTACCATTGTTTAAAGATCTTATTATTTGATCTGAATGAAAATTGTCAAAACTCGCTACTGATACTATATCAATACCGCTATCTTCAATGATTCTTTTATCATTAGTATAAAAGCTACTTTTAGGTAAATTTATTTTAGTATGTTCAAATTTGCTTTGATCAATATCGCAAACTGACTTCAAAACGGTTTTATTATGCGATTCATAAGCTTCAGCATGTTTTTCACCAACACCTAGTCCAATTACTGAGCAATTTAACATAAATTTTTTTTATTTTTCATAAAGTGAATAAATTATTTCGTTCATAGAATATTTTGTATGAGGATAAACCATTTTGTTAATTATTTTTTTCATTTTGTTGAAATCTAATTTAGTATCAACAACAAGCCTATAATCGCTTAAATCTTCATCATTAAGAAAATTAAAAACGTTAAATTCATTTGAATGGTCATAGAAATACTTCGTTACATGCTCCTTTTCAGAAGAATTCATTTTTCTTGATAAAATTAATTCTAATGAATTTGTTTTTATAATTTCAACAGATTGACCGACAGGATACGATCTTGGAAAAATATTTGTTACTAAATCATAGTTTCCTTTTTGAAAATATTTAATTCCTTTTAAAATAATTTCTGAATCTATTAGTGGGCTGTCACCACTAATCCTAACAAATGACTTTGCATTTAATTCATTTGCGGCATCATATAATCTTTTAGCAACATTATTTAGCGAACCTCTAAAATACCTAACTTTATTTTTTTTACAAAAGTCAATTAATGGATCATCATTTTTTTCATTAGAAGTTGCTAATAATATTAGATCTCTGTTAAAAGTTGTATTAATTCTATTAATTAAATATTCAATCAAAGGCTTTCCATTAATTTTTTCTAATACCTTATTAGGCAGCCTTTCTGAGCTTAATCGCGCTTGAATAATAACCGGAAATGTTAAGTTGTTATTATTCAATTTTACTTTTGTTCTAACTGTCTAGCTATCCAATCAAAAGTGACTTTTAAGCCATCAAATAAAGAAGCTGAAGGAGCCCAGCCTAGTTCTTGTTTTATTAATTTATTATCTGAGTTTCTTCCTCTAACACCTAAGGGACCAGAAATATGCTTTATTGATAGTTTTTTATTTGATATTTCCATTGCCATCTCAGCAAGTTTGTTTATTGTAACCATTTCATCGGAGCCAATATTTATGGGTAGTTTATATTCAGATTGCATTAGGCGAAGTAACGCTTCACAGCATTCATCGATATATAAAAAGGATCTTGTTTGTTCACCGTCTCCCCATATTTCAATTTCACCTCCATCTTTTGCTTCAGCAACCTTCCTACAAATAGCAGCTGGAGCTTTTTCTCTACCGTCTTTCCATGAGCCTTCAGGGCCAAAAATATTATGGAATCGCGCTATTCGTACATCAAGACCATAATTTCTACTAGCGGCAAGATAAAATCTCTCACTAAATAATTTTTCCCATCCATATTCGCTATCTGGATCTGCGGGATAAGCTGAACCTTCTGCACAATTAGGATTATCTGGATCAAGCTGATTTCGCTCTGGGTACATGCATGCCGATGAAGAATAAAAAATCTTTTTTGTTTCTGCTTTTACGCATGCCTCTACAACATTTAGATTAATTAGTGCTGAGTTATGCATTATATCTGCATCATTTTCGCCAGAAAAAACAAATCCAGCACCACCCATGTCTGCTGCTAGCTGATAAACCTCATCATAAGCAATATCAAAAACATTATTTACTAAAACAGGGTCTCTTAAATCCCCTTTTACAAATTCATCTGCTTCAGTATTTACGTATTCATGATTTTTTAAATCTACCCCTCTAACCCAATAACCTTCTTTTTTTAATCTTTTTACTAAGTGTCCACCTATAAATCCACCAGCTCCACAAACTATTGCTTTCTTCATTATTTAACCTTTCAAATTTAACTTATATTAACTGCTTGCTAGCATCTACTAAAATTTTTGTTACCTCAAGAGCGTGCTCAGCATTGCATTTTTCTAATTTTTTTCCGTCTAAATGATTTATAAAATATTTTAACTCCTCAGTTAAGGGCAATTTATTTTCGTATGATATATTTTTAACTGGCCCATCAATTTTTTTAGATATTTTGTCATTAATTTCAAATTTCTTTTGGTAGAGCTTTAGCTGCTTATCTTCATTTGAGTCTTCGTATGAAACCATGGCTTCCGAACCTATGACTACTAGCCTGTGTTCTTTAAACGGATGCAACCAGCTTACAAAAATATGGCTTTTTACATTGTTCACATATTCCATTACAGTAATGGTTGAATCCTGAATCCCTTTTTGCAGAATATCGCTACCATGTGTTTTTATTTTAATTGGGTACTTTTCCATAAAATATTGAAAGATTGAAATATCATGTGGAGCTAAACTCCAAAAGACATTTTCCTGAGTTCTCACTTGACCAAGATTCAATCTATTGCTATATATGTATTGAACATTTCCTAAGGTTCCACCCATAATTAGTTCTTTTATTTTAATTATTGCCGGGTGAAATAAAAGAACATGGCCGACCATTAAATTCACTCTATTTGCCTTTGATCTTTCTAGTAAATCTTGTGCATGGTCAACCGATAATGATAGTGGTTTTTCAACTAAAACATGGAATTTTTGATCTATTATTTTTGATGCTATATCGTAATGTGTTTCAGCGGGAGTAGCGACAACAAAAGCTGAAAATTTATTAGAAGAAAGTGATGATTGAAGGCTATTAAAAGTAGATATATTTGGAAAAATTTCTCTTATTTCTTCAAGCCGAGTCTCATTTGATTCAACTACTCCGCCTAGGAAACCAAGATTTTCTAGGGTACGTATGTGGTTCATCCCCCAATATCCTGCCCCAACTACACAAATAAGCTTTTTCATTAGATTGAATAAAAAGTAAAGGTTAACTAGGCCTTGACTATTTTTTCATCAAAATAATTATATCTACCCCTGGTATCAATAATAATTTTTGCTTCTTTTAAAATTAGCTGATAATCAAATTGGTCATGATCAGTTGAAAGCAGAACTAAGTCCATATCATTGAGAGTGTTTTTATTTATATCAACATAAGGTATATCTAGGTTGAGCTTTCGTGTTTGAGGAAATTTGTTGAAAAATGGATCGTTGAAAAAAATATCCGCCTCCATTGCAGAGAGTTTATTGATTATTTCCATTGAAGGAGATTCTCTTACATCATCAACATTTTTTTTGTAGGCTAATCCCAAAACTAAAATTTTACTATTTTTAACAGATTTTTGGACAATATTTAATGTTTTTGATATTTTATGCATTACATAATCTGGCATTGATGTGTTTATTTCTCCTGCTAGCTCAATGAATCTTGTATTCATTCCCACTTCTTTTGCTTTCCATGTAAGATAAAAAGGATCAATCGGTATGCAATGCCCACCTAAACCAGGTCCAGGGTAAAAAGAAGTAAAACCAAATGGTTTTGTTGCTGCTGCATTTATGACTTCATAAATATCTATATTCATTTTATCAGCTACTATTTTTAATTCATTAACTAGGCCTATATTTACTGATCGATGAATATTTTCCATTATTTTAGTCATTTCAGCAACCTTTGTTGAAGAAACTGGAACAGTTTTATCAACAATTTTATTATATATAATTTCAGTTACTTCGAGACAATGTTTTGTGTAACCACTTACAACTTTAGGAATAGTTTTAGTTGAGAAACTAGTATTCCCAGGATCTTCCCTTTCAGGAGAATAGCCAATAAAAAAATTATCTCCTATGTTAAACCCTAATTTTTCAACAAAGGGAACAATAATTTCATCTGTAGTTCCAGGATATGTGGTACTCTCAAGAATTAATAATTGACCTTCTATTAAATTTGATTTTAGATCTTTTAATGTATTTTCAATAAAACTAAGATCAGGCTCATTATGTTTTCCCAATGGCGTTGGTACACATATAATAATTATATCGACTTCTGATATATTATTGAAATCATCTGTTGCATAAAAATTGCCATTAGAAATCATCTTTGAAATTTTGTTGTTATCAATATGACTTATATATGATTTGCCTTGATTTAATAATTCTATTTTTTCCTTATCAATATCAAAACCAATAATTTTAATATTTTCTTCATTAAACCTTATAATCAATGGTAAACCAACATATCCTAAGCCAACTATGCCTACTGTTGAATTATTAGCTGTGATTTTATCTATTAATGTTTTTTTCATAAAAAATAATTTTATTTATTAGCTTGATTTGATTTGTTTCGATGAAGTAAAAAGAGAAATATAAATAATAGCGTTATAAGAATATAAATCAAATTAATTATTAAAGCAGTAGATGAATATTTACCAAAAAAAGTTGGATTTATTGATTCATGATCAAGAAAAAAAGGCATACCAATCAAAAATAAACAGCTTAGTATGCCAGATATTTGAGGATCTTTAAAAAATTCTAAACTTTTTTTCTTCAATAAAAACTTAAATTTTCTAATTTTCTTTCTATCTTTTATCGAGGCATTTTTAGCATTGCTTCGAATCAAGCCTATCATAATTCCAATAGTTAAACCTAAAATTGCTGAGAGAAAAACCTTTATAATTAAATTTTTGCTATTTTTTGATGTGGGAATTTGTGGAATATCAATTATTTGGATTACTGAAGTTTCTTGAATTTTTTCAATCTTTGCTAATTCTAATTGCTGTTTTAGCGTTAAATAGATTCCTTTTTGGATTTCAACATCTCTTTGAAGCCTATCAAGTTGCAATTGAAGTGATGGTGATGAAATCTGTCTATTGTTCTGATTAAAGTCTTTAAGAAATTGTTCAGACTCTTCAAAATCTTTCATTACTGATAAGATGCGAGATTCGATGAATGTTATTTTTTCATTTGCTACCTGATTTTTATAAAACCTGTTCAAACTATCTAGTTGTGTTAATACAATATCTGCAAGATCTTTTGCATTGTTTGGGTCTAGCGCTGTCACAGAAAGGGTGCTGACAGGATTATCAATACTTTGATTATAATCAATCATTTTTCTTAATGATCTTAACGCTTTGCTTTGTTTTAGATTAGATGGCTTGCTATTAGGGTCAAAATCAAAATAAAAAAGTGAAAAAATGGGTACTTTAGCATTATGCGCTTTCGAATAAATCTTCTTAAATAGAATTTTTTCCCCAAATGTCCTACTGTATAAAAGATCAGGCAAAATAGCAGGGCTAGATAAATCGGCTTGAACACCTGTTGGTATATTTACTCCAAACTGTGATGCTAGACCTGCAATACCACCTGCAGAACCAGCTTGATTTTCTGGAACCAAAACTGTTGCATAGCTTGTATATTTAGGCTCCTGTATAAATTGCACAAATATAAATGTTAAAAAAACAAATATAAATGGTAATAGAATTATTACTTTAAGCTGTTCAGCAACTACATTGAATAATTCAGGAAATGAGATCTTTTCCTTATTATAAATAGTGTTAGAAAAAATTTTATTTTCCTGGGTTTGTTTTTCTTCATTATTCCATTCATTTATAGTTAGAACTATGTGATGTGGAACTTGATCTCTAGCTTTCCAATTCGATACAGCTTGAGGTGTAGATTCAAGAGCTCTCGCAATAGAAGCAAGAGATGAAAAACCTAATTCATTCATTTTTTCTTCAAAATCAAAAAAATTCATTTTTCACTCTAAAAAGTTAATTGCTTCCTATTTGTTGACTTAAAATAACTGCTGTAATCAAGGATGAAAGGATAGATGACCAATTTGTAGCAAATTGCGTTAAATTAAAAGGTTCATGTTCTTCTTTTCTATTTATTATTATTGTAGATCCATCTCTGACTGTTGGTGAATTATACCATCTTTTTGGACTAACCACTCCATTCGCATAGATTACTATAATTTTATCATAGCTGCCCCTATCCGTTATTCCACCTGCTGAATTAATATAGTACCTCAAAGATTTGTTTTTTTCAAACTCTAGTAGGCCAGGATTATAAACCTCTCCTAGGATATTAATTGTATTTGTTTTTTCTTTTACAACAACACTATCTCCTGGCATCAAAATAATTTTATTGTTTTTCCATGCTACTCTAGTGCGATTGTCATCCCCTTCAAAAATTTTATTTTCAGTATTTATATTTTCTTCAAAATTATAATAGCTGTTTGAAAATTCTTTTTCAATATTCAATTGATTATAATATTTTTTTAGTCTGTAAATTGAAATTCCATCTGGTAGAGCTTTATCACTAAGACCACCTGCTCTTTCAAGCAAAGATAAAAGACTTTCCTCATCCTTGCTAAGTGTATAAATACCGGGAACCTTTATTTCACCTGAAATTTCTATGGGATCTTTTTGAATATAATTAGTATTTATATGAATAATTAGTCGATCTAAATTTTGAAGTTTATAATTTTTTGCTTCTTGAGGATTATCTATAAACTTATATAAACTAATTAAATTTATTTTTTCATATCTAGTGCTTGCATCTCTTCTAGCAATTTCAGCATTATCAAAATAAATTGATTTAAGTAAATCATTTTCTTGCTCAAGCAGTCCAGAAATATCAAACAAATCATATAAAGTCATTCCGTCAAAAAAATTAAATGAAAATGCTTTATCTTCAATCCCAATAACTTTAACTTTACTGGGAGTAATGTTTATATATCTGGCAGTAACATAATCACCATTTTGTGCAACAATATTTGAATTATAATTGATATAGTAATTTTCATATAGAGGTTGAAACTTCTTTCTTTTATTGATTGGAGTTATTCTCTCTAAACTTATTGATGATGAGGCTTCTGGTCTAAGGCCACCTGCATAATCTATCATTTCTTTAATTGTTTCTCCTTCAATAAATTCATAGATGCCAGGTCTATTTACAGCTGAATCTATTTTAATTGTGGACAATCTTGGAGGTACTAATACAATATCTTGATCTCTAAGTTGAAAATCTATATTGACATTGCCTTTTAATATATATTCATACAAATCAAAATTTATTTTCTTTTTTCCTTGGACTCTTCTAATAATTATTTTTCGTAGACTGCCTGTTGTATCTATTCCGCCTGCTTGAATCAGACCTGTAATCAACGTTGAAAATGGATGAACTGGGTATACCCCTGGGAATGATACTTCACCAACAAAATTAACATTAATAGATCTTAGTTTTCCAAGAGATAAGTCTATATATGTAGTAGCATTTTGACCTTGGAGAGTTGAATAAAATTTACCAAACTTGAGCTTTATGAATTTTTCGCCTTCTTCTATTGTTTTACCAATCATACTTAATAATCCTACTTTTTCATCATAAATATTGCCCTGACGATTAATTATGTATGTTTGACGCAATTGTGTTTCTCCCCAAAGTGATAATATTAATTCATCCCCCGGACCTAATAGATAATTTTTTGGTGTAGGTAAATTCTCCCAAAATGCCACTGAATCTCTTTTAATAAAAAAATTATATCCAAAATGCTTAAGTGATTGATCAAGGCTATCATTTAAAAAATCTTGATTTTCATAAGGACCTATAATGGCTCTATTTGGTGCCCCTAATGATGGATCAGTCAGCTCAAATTGGTTTTGATTAGCGCCTGGTGGCAAAATATTTGATTGCTCTTTTTTCATTTTTTCATATTCTGCTTTCATTTTTTGTAATTCCTGAACAGACTGACCATTCAGTTGATTTGATATAATAAAAAAGCAAAATATATTTAATAGTACAAGTTTTAACATTTATAATATTCCTTAAACCACTTAATTAACTTTGGTATCCCAACTTCTATATTTATCTCGGGGCTATAATTAAGTTTATCTTCTGAAGCTGTTATATCAGCGAAGGTTTCTAGCATATCACCTTTTTTGATTGCTTTATTTGTAATAATTGCATTTAGATTAAGCTCATTTTCAATTAATTCTATAATG